>Ga0310690_10000736_pt1 | contig 65530 bp, 42 predicted proteins | sample AusTroGonzalo_MG_2_FD_207661 | JGI IMG/M metagenome (GOLD analysis project Ga0310690, IMG submission 207661) | Bovine rumen microbial communities from tropical cattle in Woodstock, Queensland, Australia - Gonzalo_04 (v2) (version 2) | ecosystem: Host-associated > Mammals > Digestive system >... | reverse complement strand
GGTAAATACAATGTGCAGTTGACGGATGTACTTAAGAAAGATACCATCAGAGGTACATTCACCATCGCACAACCCGACACACTTGAGATCACGGCACTCACCGTTCCCGAAGATTTCCCGTGTCCGCTGATGGGTAGTGGCGTTTACAATGTGAGCATGACTACCACCGGTGGCAATGGCGGCAACCACTTCGTATGGGGTGAGGCTGCTGTTAATGTTGACGCAATGGAAAGCACCGTTATCCCTGGTACCGACGACCGCGACAGCACCTACACCGTGGCTGTGAAAGTTACAGACAAGAAAGGTTGTGTGGCTACAGATACCACAACCTTCAGCGTGAGCCCGGTGATCGCCGACGACGGCACCGTGCACAGCAACTCCAAGCTCACCATCGACACCATCAAGCAGGGCATCATGAGTGGCTGCGACACCGTGCTCAGAGATTTCGGCACTCCGCATTTCACTTCCACACATCCCGAGATCAACGAGGGCATCCTCGACACCATCTACAACGACATCCCGACCAACTATCCCGACAGCGTGTTCCCCGTTGGAGAGAACGTGGTAATTTGGACCGCCGTCGATACCTGCGGTCACATGATCACGGGCGAGCAGATCATCATCATCTACCACTACCCGTGCCCCGACGTGGAGATGGACGGCTACACCTACCACTCCGTGCGTCTGGCGTGCGACTGCTGGACCGACGAGAACCTGAAGACCACGAAATACAGCGACGGCAGAGCTGTGGACAACATCATGAAGTACCAGTCGCCCACGCATCCTGACGCCGATGCCAACGCTAGCGTGTACGGCTATCTGTACGACTGGTCCGCGGCGCTTGACGCTGAAGGCGGCGTGACCGTGGATGCCGAAGGCAACGTGCAGGGCATCTGCCCGACGGGCTGGCACCTGCCGTCCGACATAGAGTTCATGCGCGTGGCCGGCAACGGCGGCGAGTATGACATGTCCGAGCTGCGCTACCACGGCTACTGGCTGGACGGCGGCGGCAACAACAGCACCGATTTCAGCCTGCTGCCCGGCGGCTGCTACAACGACAACACCGCCCGCTACGAGAACCTCCTCGGCAACGCCTACCTGTGGAGCGTGAACACCGCCGACCCGAGCCAGCCCAAGATGTTCTGGGCAGACTGTTATTGCTACATGTGGCAGGTTGACCAGACTAGACCCAACATGGGCTGCAGCGTGAGATGCGTGAAAGACTAATCAAGCAATACTAAAATATCAGAAAGAGTCTCCAGCGATGGGGGCTCTTTTTTTAGTTAGGAGTTAATAGTTAGCAGTTAGGAGTTAGCAGTTTCTCACTTCTCACTTCTCACTTCTCACTACTAACTATTCACCGCTCACTTTTCTTCGTTATGCTGGATAAGATTTTGAGAATTTCATGGTTGTCATTATTAAGGCTGCTGTACTCTGTGATAGTCAGATATTCGCTTTTGTATAAAACTTCAAGCCAGTAGGCTGTTTCAGCCGCCTCCTTATAGGCTATGTACATTTTAGCGAAGAAATCTTTTTTAGATTGTCCGCATAGTGCCTCGCTGATATTTGCGCCTATACTAGTTCCACTCCGCAAAATTTGCTTGGACATGATGTATTCGTTTTTATCATCGCGCAAATGCTTGCTCAAACGAACAACCCTCAATGCAAACCTCACACTCAACTCCCTTACGATACTCTCTTTCATGATTCTACTTTTTTGTTTTCATAAAAATGGAAAGATCACTTCTTACTGCTAACTACTCACTGCTCACTGCTAACTACTCACTTCTCACTACTCACTACTCACTGCTCACTACTCACTACTAACTCCTCAATAGAGATGGCCATGGCGCGCCTCTACAGCAAACGACGTTTTCTGGAATGGCGGGGATTATTCCTGCGCCAATGCAAGCACCTCTACCTCGGTGAGGCCGGAAATTTCCGCGATTAGAGAAGGGGCAAGACCTTTGGCAAGCATGTTCTTGGCGAGGAGGAGGCGGGCCTCTACAAGTCCTTCTTCTCTGCCCTCATTATGCGCCAGCCTGCGGTTGTACTCAATCGCATCTTTCACATCATCGTACTCCAAAATGCTTTTTTCGTATTCTTCTTTTTCCATGTCGCTCAATTTTGACAGTTTGCACTCTTCGTACAACTCCCGGAATGTGGTATCCGCAGCGGGAATGTCGCCGTCCGACATCCTCCACATGTTCTTGATTGCGTAGCACCATTTCTCCCTTGCGCCGGGAAGTTGCCCGAAATCCGTTTGGGCGGCAAATTTAGTCAAATCTATCAGAACAAACGCCACCTTTTCAGAAAATTTTTGGTTTTCGTCGTCTCGCAACGTCACCCGCTGCATGTACCGCTCACTGTCCTTCAGGTCCGCCAGCTCGAAATCCACGAGTATAATGGAGATCACCTTCGGAAAGTTGTACTTTCGGTCGCCCTTCTTCAGCGAGTTGCTGATGCTGCGCGCCGAATAGGCGATGACCCTGTCGCGGATGAACTCCTGGCTCGCCTTCTGCATCTCCACAATGATGCGGTCGTCCTTCTTTGTGCTGCAGAACACGTCGTAAATCAGCCTTTTCTCCTTCTCCAAGAGCCCGAGTTGTTCTGTCGGTCTGTAGTCGATGTCCCGGATGGTTCCTATATATTCTTTCAGAAATGCGTTCAGGAACCGGATGAGGTTCTTCTTGTATGCCTCCGTTCCAAATATCCGCTTGAAACCAAAGTCGGTCAACAGGTTGATGGTTGTGCTCTCAAGGCGGGCATTTTCGCTAACTTCATTCTCCATAATATTTTGTTTTTTGAGTGAATTAATAATAGAAACTGGCCGCAAAGATACAACACCCGAACTGCTTTTTCAAGGGGCAATATCTGCTATTTTATTGAAAAACAAAACGTTGAAAAGATGCAAGTTTCAGACGAGAAGTGACAAGATTTCGGTTGAAAACCTACAAATCCGTCAGAAAACAGGTTTTGGGAGGTGGGGGCGAAAGTTGGGAGTTAGGAGTTAGGAGTTAGAAGTTAGGAGTTAGCAGTTAGCAGTTTATCACTACTCACTTCTCACTGCTCACTTCTCACTGCTCACTTCTCACTGCTCACTTCTCACTGCTCACTTCTCACTTCTTCCGTCGCAGAAAATGACAAAAATCCAGTAACAAATCACCAGCACAAACGTAAGAAAAATACAATCCTCAAGTGGGTGTTGATTAAACATGTGTATATTTTTGCAAAAGCAACGGGATTTTTATTATTTTTGCATCAATTTGCCATTTCAAGCGTAAAATGGATAAATTATTACATTTCAGCATTTTACATTGCCAATTCTGAATAATTAAAAACAAATTGATACTATGACACGGAAATTATTATTTGTTTTTTTGACCATGACCTCTGTGGCGATGCTTCACGCCCAGACCGACTTCGCGCACGGTTTCAACGCAGGCGGCGGTATGGCCGGCAATGTCAGTTACTCTTACGGTAACCTGTTCTACAGCCAACCAGCCAGCGCTAACCTGTCCGCCAGCGAAGGTGTCATGCACGCACAAATGATCCGCAAGGACATGGATCTGGCCGGATGCCAGAACTCTTATGAAGTCAGCCCGACACACGTGAAAGACACATCCAAATTCTTCTTGGGCTACGACGGCGAAGAAATGGTATTCGACGGCAACACCATCTACGTGTTCCCCGCCGGCACCTACGACTCCACCGGTTACGACGCGCTGCACTACAACTGGGACGCCCAGTACAACTACGACAGTATCACCACGCTGATACTGAATGTATGGCCCATCTATGAACTGTGGGACACATTATATCTGGATTCCACAGAGATTGTTACGGACTACGCGCATAATGTCCTGCACATCCCGACCAGCATTGACCAGCCTTTGCACGGCGGTCCCAACAAATACTATCTGGTGACTAAAGCACACGATTGCGACAGCATTCAACATTTCTTCGTGAACCTCTGTGGTGGTCTCATCGCAGATGGCAATGGCAACAAATACCATTCCTTGTACGTGGGCGATATACCACATCGTTACTGCTGGACTGCCCGCAACTTGCACAATACGCTCGATGCGGAGGGCAACGACATTCCCAGCATGATTTACAAAGCCCCATTGCACGACAATGAACAGGAAAACCTCGATACCTACGGCCGCCTCTACACATGGTACGCAGCGGTGGGCCTTCCTGAAAATAGTGAAGCGCAGCCTGCCACCACCAACAATGGCGGTTTCGTGACCGGTATCTGCCCCAAGGGATGGCATATTCCCGATTATGACAATATCACCTCCCTGTCGCTCATCAATGCATTTGACCTCATGGCCGACACCTTATGGTTGATACCCGGCACCAACGCTACAGGATTCTACGCCCTTCCCGCAGGTTATTACAACGCTTACAACATGAGATTTGAAAGCCTGCTCGGTCACACCTCCTACTGGAGCACAGTTCAGGTGAACACCACCATATACCAAACCTGTACGCTCTCCTTCGGCTGTGATTATGTTGGCAAAAACGATTTCCTCGCCAATAACGGACTAAGCGTGCGCTGCGTCAAAAACGAGATATTTGACGATGACGGCAACGAACTTAATGACTAATTAACATATTAAGAGTTACTGGCGCACCACACTCGTCACTTCGCCCTCGTAAACCTGCGTTTGCAATTCATCGCCAGACTTGAGGTTTGTCGCGTTGGTGATGACCTTGCCGTTATGGCGCGTGATACTGAATCCACGCTTGAGAATATTGTCGGGATGGAGAAGTCTCACCTTCTCTTCCATCACCCCTACCCTGCCCTGCTGCTCGGTCAACCGCACAACAGGCAACATGCGAACTGCCTCCGTCATCCGCAACAACTTGGCCTGTTCATCCACTAACAAACGTCGCGAAACCTCCACTATTCGGCTCTGGCACTCTTGCACCTTCTCATCGAAGGTCTGGAAATAGCCGATGAGCGCGAAAGCCACATCCGTGGGCGTGATATTGTAGGTGTGCGCCACCATGTCCGTGACACTGAGATTAGTGGAGTGCCCGATACCCGTTAGCACTGGCAACGGGAAGGTGGCCACGCGATGCGCCATCTCATACTCGTCATAGCAGCTGAGGCCCACATCGCCGCCACCGCCACGCACAATGACCACACAGTCAAATTCCTGCTGCCGCAGCTCTATCTCTGCCAAACGGCCCGTAATGCCCACAATGGCCTTGTCGCCCTGCAGAATGGAAGGGAACAGCTCCGTAACAAAACGATAGCCATAACGGTTGCCATTCAACGTGGTGATAAAGTCGCTGTACCCTTTACTGGTCTCCACCGAAATCACGGCAATGCGCTTGGGCAATAGCGGCATCTCCAGCCGCTTGTTGGCCGTAAAGACGCCCTCTTTCTTCAACCGCTCGATAACCGCGTTTCGGTTCTTCACCATCTCGCCCAATGTGTAGGTCGGCTCTATGTCTTCAATGTGCAACGCCAGTCCGTGCTTCGGGCTAAACTCGATGCGGGCCAGACACAAAATGCTGATATTCTCTTTCAGCGGATTGCCGGTTATCTGGACAAAACGGTCATTGATGAGCTTGTAGTTGGCCGCCCAGATGATGGCGCGCATCTCGGCCTTGATAGCATTACCCTCCTTCTCCACCAACTCCGGGTAGCAATGCCCGCTGTGGGGATAGAAGTTGAGCTTCAAGATCTCCGCCTTGATGAAATAGGGCTGCGGATAGGTGCGCTCCACTACCTTGTGCAGGCTGAGCGCAATTTCCGACAGCGAATAGACCGGATGGTCGTGAAAAGTCTCCCGTTTGGTTTCCATCGTTATGCTTTATAGACAGTTTTGCCCTCACGGATGGTTTCAAGCACCTTGCCCCACACCTGCTGACCTTCAAACGGCGTATTCTTGCCCCTGGAGGCAAACTCCTCGGCACGGATGGTGTATGGCTCGTTCAAATCCACTTTCACAAAATCGGCCTTCATGCCCACCTTGAACGCGCCCTTGTTCACACGCATCATGGCCGAAGGGGTCGTGGACATCAGCTTCACCAGCTGGTTCAGGGTTAGATGGCCGCCGCGCACCAGCTTGGTGTAGCAGAGCGCAAATGCCGTCTCAATGCCGGAGATGCCGTTGGCTCCGTTGGCCTTGTCCTCAGGTGTGTGCGGCGCATGGTCCGTGCTGATGGCATCCACGGTGCCGTCCTGCATGCCTTTGATGAGCGCATCAATGTCGGCATCACTGCGGAATGGCGGCGCCACGCGGTAATAGTTGGCCTGCTCGGCGTTGAAATAGATGTGATGCGGGCACACTTCGCACGACACGCGCAAGCCCTTAGCCTTGGCCTCAGCGATGGCTGTAATGGCCTCTATCGTGCTCACATGGCAGAAATGGATGCTGCCACCCGTCTTCTCGCAAAGCTTCAAATCGCGGAAGGTCATGGCGTTTTCGGCCATGCGCAAATCTTGCGGGCTATAGCGGGCATCCTCCTCGTGCGCCATGATGAGAAAGTCCTTCTCCTTGCAGATATTGAAAATCTCCTCCATCACGTCGTCGCGGTTCACGCCCTTGCCGTCATCGGAAACAAAAGGAATGGTGCCGGCGGGTATGCTCCGGAGGTGTGAGCAGTCTTGCCCCTGCTCATTGAGGGTCATGCTGACCACCTGGTTGGCATGGATGAGGTGGAGGGCCGCAATGCGGTCTTCCACCTCGCGGGCTTGCGCCACGCTGCTGACTACAGGAAGCGTATTGGGCATCAGGTTCACGGCCGTGTAACCGCCGCGCACCGCCGCCCTGCTGCCAGATTCTACGTCCTCCTTGTAGGTGAGCCCAGGATCGCGGAAATGTGCGTGCAAATCGGTGAAGGCCGGCAGCCACACCGGCTGCGCGGGATCGGGCCGCTCGTCCAAAACCGTCACCTCCTGTATGAGGCCGTTCTCTACTACCAAATTGGCGAGAGTATCTACTGTATCGTCAATGATGTGTACATTCTGAAAATTCATTATTTATAGCATGCTAAATTTGACCATAAAAACCGATTAGTGCGGCAAAGATAATGTTTTTCCCCTTTACTCTTGCAGTCACATCATTTTCATTATTGATAGTGTGTGACTTTCGCGGCGGGACAGCGCAATGCTTCGGCGCAGACTAGTCACGCGCCACGAGTGGGCTTACGCGCACATCTCCTTCCCCACAAAAAATATTCCCCTTCTATTCTAGAAGGGTGGCCAAAGGCCGGGGTAGTAATATGGATTTCAGATACATTATATTACTACCCTGCCCTACGGGCACCCCTTCTTAAAAAGAAGGGGAATTCTGATTCTGTCTCAACCGCACAAACAAGATTTGTAACTTATTAATATCCACAAAAAAAAGGAGAGAAACGACGTTTCTCTCCTTTTTGTCTGACAAAGCCGCTACTATTTCTGCTTGAGGATATCGCGGATTTCGGTAAGGAGCACTTCCTCCTTCGTCGGTTCGGGAGCCGGCGCCGGAGTCTCTTCCTCTTTCTTCTTGGCCAAGGACGTAGCCTTGTTGATGAGCTTGATCACACCGAAAATACAAAGGGCTACGATAATGAAGTCCACTGTAGTCTGGATGAAGTTGCCGTAGTGCAACGTGACAGCTTCCTTGATCACTTCGCCGCCCTCGCCCAGCTTCGGGGCACGCAAAGTGGCCGACAAAGTCGTGAAATCCACATTGCCGATCAAAGCACCGACCAACGGCATCAGAATATCGTTCACCAAAGAGGTGACAATCTTGCCGAATGCGCCACCAATAATCACACCGATGGCCATATCCATGACATTGCCCTTCATGGCAAAGTCCTTAAACTCTTGGAAAAACTTTTTCATAGCGTTTGAGATTTTAGTTAATACTGTATTGAAAACGCAAAAGTACAAAAAAAGAACTATCTTTGCACGCAATAAAAAAATCTATGAAAATCACTAGCAACAAAGAAACCTTCGCTGCCACACCGGAGAAAGTCTTCAATGTCTTGATCGGCTTCGCAAAAACCGAACATGTACCCTCTATACCCCAGGTTTCCGACTGGAAAAACCTGGAAAATGGCTGTCAGTTCACTATCGCCAACATGCTTACCTGCAGCATGCTGCTCCTCGACCAGGCGCCTTTCTCCCGAGTAGTTTACCAAATAGGCACGGACAAAGGCATCTCCGCCAACGCCACCTTCCATATCCATGATTTTGGCGACCAATGCGAGGTGCAGATCGAGGCGGAGGCAGACGCTCCCCTATTCATGCAAGCCATGATCAAAACCCCGATAGAACAAGCTATGAACAAAGGACTTGCCAAACTCAAGGAGATGGCAGAAAGGATGTAATATGGAAGAGTTTATCATCAGGACGGAAGGATTAACCAAAAAATACAAGAGCCGCACGGTGGTGAATGACGTGTCCGTCAACTTTCACCAAGGAGAAATTGTAGGATTGCTGGGACCCAACGGCGCAGGCAAGACCACCTCTTTTTACATGATCGTAGGGCTTATCAAGCCTTACGCAGGCAAGATTTTCCTCAATGAGCAGGACATCACCGAGCTACCCATGTACAAGCGCGCGCAAATGGGCATTGCCTACCTGCCGCAAGAAGCCTCCGTGTTCCGACACCTCACCGTGGAGGACAACATCAAAGCCATCCTGCAGTTCAGCGGCAAGAGCAAGGAGGAGCAACGCGACAAGCTCGAGAGCCTCATCTCCGAGTTCAACATACAGAAAGTGCGCCACAACAAGGGCAACAACCTCTCCGGCGGCGAGCGCCGCAGGGTAGAAATCGCCCGCTGCCTGGCATCCGACCCCAGATTCATCCTGCTGGATGAGCCCTTCGCCGGTGTCGATCCCATCGCCGTGGAGGACATCCAGGGCATCGTAGCCAAACTCAAGGACAAGAACATCGGCATCGTCATCACCGACCACAACGTGCACGAAACCCTCTCCATCACCGACCGTGCTTATCTGCTCTTCGAAGGCAAGGTGCTGAAATCGGGCACCGCCGAGGAATTAGCCTCCGACCCCATGGTCAAAAAAGTCTATCTGGGTTCCAACTTTGAGTTACGGAAATAAAAAAAAACGGCGCGAAAATTCGCGCCGTAATCATTTCTTCAGAATCCATTATTTGAATTTCAACTGATTCTTCTCTTTATCAATCGTGAAATCACCCCATGAATCCTTGATAAATCCATCACCAATCACGAACGGGGCGGCAAGACCTTTCTTCACGATGACCTTCACATTCTCTTCATAGTCATCACCCACGCGGAGCTCTTCAAGATAAAGCACGGAATTCTCAATAATACTACCGTCTTCCTGCTTGATAGCACCAGCCTTGTCCTCAAAGTCATTCACCTTGATGATGCTTTCCTTCAAGAAACGGGTGGCATCGGCATAATTCATGAAGATTTCCTCACTGTTGTTGCCAATCAGGAAGTTCATGGACTTGCTGTTGGCGAAACAGGTACCCAACACATCCTCGCCGTTGATGGTCACAGGCACGGTACGCTGTTGGATGACGGCGATGGTGCTGGCGCCACCGGCTGTACCAACTGAATCATCATGCGGAACATAGTCGTCACGCAAAATGAGGAACTCGGTACGACGGTTCAGGGCGTGAGCTGCCTCTTTCTCATTCTTGGTGGGCTGCGACTCACAGAACTCTTCTGTCAGGTAAGTGCCTTTCGGGAAGAAATAGCGCTTGCCGTTATAGACAGAATACATATCCTTCTCCAATTTACGAGGCACACGCTCACCGTAGCCTTTCGGCACGATACGGTCGGCAGCAATACCCTTGGAAATCAGGAAATCGACGCAGGATTGAGCACGGTTCTGTGACAAAATGTCGTTCTTCTCTTCCGTATCACGGGAGTCGGTGTGGGAACGCAACTCAATCACGATGGTCGGGTTCTTCACCATAATGTTATACAGATACATCAAAGAGTCCTGATATTGCGGTTTGAGATCCCATTTTGCCAGATCATACAGAATCTCAGGCAGCAGGATCGGCTCCTTCGGAATGGGCTCTAGGGTGAAATCCTGCGTAAAGTCCGTATTCTCCATCACACCGATGGTAGTCAGCTTGGCTGTATTGCCATTTTCCCAATAACCTTTCTTGGCCACCTTGATATCATACGTGGTAGCACCCAAAATCTTGGCCTTGTCGAAATGGTAATAGCCCTTCACATCTGTAGTGGTCTTGTAGGAAGTACCGTCAGATCCGACGATTTCCACATCCACAGCATCCATGTACTGGCCGTTGTTCTTGTCTCTGATTCTTCCGGAGAGAGAGTACACGATAGGACGGAGCAGGAAGTAGTAGATATCATCACCACCCTTGCCGCCAGGACGGTTAGAGGAGAAGTAACCCTTGGCCATGTACGGCGACTGGGACTGCGGATCAATAGCCTCATTCTCGTCGAACATGATACCGATATCGTCGCCGGCAGAGTTGATGGGTGACATCAAATTCTCGGCAGGACCGAAGTTGCCGTTATTGTCAATACGGGAAAGGAAAATGTCAAGTCCGCCCATACCGGGGTGTCCGTCGGAGGAGAAATAAAACTCCTGATCATTGCGCAGGGAGGGGAACACTTCCTGACCTGCGGTATTCACATTCTTACCCAAATTGGTGATATTGGAAAATTTTGCAGACTTTTTGGCACGAGTGGCTCTGTAAATATCATAACCACCTTCACCACCGGGTCTATTGGATGCAAAATAGATGGTCAACTCGTCATCGCTGATGAACGGGTGCACATAGTTGTATGCGGAGTCGCCCAAGTACACGAGTTCGGGTTCGCCCCAAGAATTACCTTTCTTCAGAGATTTGTAAATGTAGCAGCCCTGCACTTTCTTCTTGTCCTGCGGACACTTGGTGAAATAGAGGACCGTACCCTTGCGGTTGCAGCTGGCCTCGCCCTCGTTGACTTCGGAGTTGAGCACGCCGCCCTGGTCATAAGCTTTCACCGGCGACCACTCACCGGGCCAATCCGTATTCTTGCTCTTGGGCTTGTTGGATACATAGATATCGGAGAAAGAGACACCTGTCCATTGGTCGGTGCCTTTGCCAGCAGAACCTTCGCGGTTGGAAGTGAAGATGATGGCATTGCGTTTCTCATTGTTACCCCAACGCGGTGCCCACTCGTCTTCTCGTGTGTTGAATTTCTTGAGATTTTCCACCTCATAACGTGTGGCATTCTCCAACCACATCTTGGCATTTTGGCAGCCTACGATTGCCGTGTCTGCACGCGCATCTTCTGCCGCACGCTTCTTATACTTGTTGTAATACGCCAAAGCCTGGTCGTAATCTCCACGCAAGTTGTAGATATTGCCCAAATGATACAGGATGATGGGATTGTCTTTCTGATAGTTCTTCTTCTCCAGTCGGAGATATTGCTGCTCGGCCTTTTTGAGATCGCCCATGATACGATAACACTCGGCAATCCTGAAGGTGGCACGCTGGATTTCCACCCGGTTGGAAGAAAGTTTCTTGATTCCTTTCTTGTATGCCTCCAAAGATTTCTCATACTGACAATCGCGGAACAGGTTGTCCGCATCGCGCAATATCTGGGCATTCAAACTACAAGTAGTTGTCAATAAAACAGTTAAAACAACCAGCAGCAATCTATATAGTTTCATCTTTTAAAATATTTTACCTTATAAAAATGAGAGCGCTAAAATAAAAAAAAATCGGGACAGTAGAACCATCCCGATTAATTTTTATTGTGAACGAGAATTTTATTTCGTCAGTTCTGCTTTGGCGCGTCTTACCTTGCCACCGCCAATGCGAAGCAAGTCGTATGCCAACGGGTTGGAAACCAAGATACCGGAATAGGTACCGAAGAGAATACCCATGAACATAGCGAAGACGAAACCGCGGATCACCTCACCACCGAACAGGAAGATCACCAACAGAGTAACCAAAGTGGTACCTGCTGTATTGACGTTACGTCCGAGGGTCTGGTTGATGGCGTTGTTAAAGTTCTCGTAGTTCTCGCGTTTCGGATAGAGGGCGAGGTTCTCACGCACACGGTCGAAGATCACCACATTGTTGTTGATGGAGTAACCGATCACCGTCAAAATAGCAGCGATGAAGTTCTGGTCAATCTCCATGGAGAACGGCATCACCTTGTAGAACAAGGAGAAGACACCGACGGTGAGGAACGTATCGTGGAACAGGGCGAACACGCCTGCCATACCGAACTGCCAGTTTTTGAAACGAACGGCGATGTAGATGAAGATCAACACCAAGGAAGCGAGCACAGCCCAGATAGCGTTGCGCAGCAACTCGCGGGCCACGGTCGGCTGAATCTTCTGGGAAGACTGGATACCACGCACATCGTTGGTCAAATGCGTAAAGTCGTATTCAGAAAGATCCTGTTTGGTGTAGAAACCCTTCAAAGCGTTGTACAGCTTCGTTTCGCAGAGCTGGTCAACGGTCGGATCATTGCTCTCGATCTTGTAGTTGGTGATGATACGGATCTGGTCATTGCCACCGAAGGTCTTGACCTCAGGATTACCACCGAACTCTTTGGCGACAGCTGCACGCACGTCTTTCGTGGTCACATCCTTGTCGAAACGAACCACATAGCAACGGCCTCCAGTGAAGTCGATACCCGGTTTCAATCCCAACGTAGCGAAGGAAACGGCGGAAACGATAATCATGGCGAGAGAGAGACCGTAGAAAATCTTTCTCTTGCTGAGGAAGTCGATGTGCGTGTTCATGAACGCATTGATCGTAAGCTTGTTGCCAACCTCGAGGGATTTGCCTTTCTTCAGTCTGGCCTCGATAATCATACGGGACACCAGAATAGCGGTGAACAGAGAAGAAAGGATACCGATGATCAATGTGGTAGCGAAACCTTGGATAGGACCGGAACCGAAGATGTAAAGCACGATAGCGGTAATCAAGGTCGTGACGTTACCGTCGATGATAGCGGAATAGGAGTGTTTGAAACCTTCATCGACTGCCACGCGGATACCCTTGCCGGCGCGCACTTCCTCACGCACACGCTCGTAGATAATCACGTTGGCATCGACGGCCATACCGAGGGTCAACACGATACCGGCGATACCCGGCAATGTGAGCACTGCACCCATGGAGGCGAGCACACCCACGATGAAGAACACGTTGGCGAACAAAGCGAGGTCGGCCACCAGACCGGCGCGGCTGTAGTAGAAGAACATGTACAGAATCACGAGAATGAAAGCGCCGAGGAAGGAGAGCAAACCGGATTTGATGGATTCCTTACCCAAAGTAGGACCCACGATTTCGGATTGGACGATATTCACGCGAGCCTCGAGGTTACCGGAATTCAAGACAGTAGCGAGGTCCTTGGCTTCTTCAATGGTGAAGTTACCGGAAATCTCGGAGTTACCGTTCGGAATCTCGGAACGCACGGTCGGAGCGGAATAGACAAACTCATCGAGCACAATGGCGATGGCGGTCAGCTTGCCACCTCTGTTCTCAGCAGCAGCCTTCGTGATCTTGCGCCACTCGTCGGCAGCTTGGTCTTCCATAGACATGTTGACGACCACACGGTTGTTCTGGTCAACATCCTGACGGGCGGTACGCACCACGCGGGCACCTCCGATGGTTTCAGAGCTCAAGAGCGGTCCCACACGGTCGTTTTTCTTCTTCAAAGGATACAACGGATAAGCGTTGTTGTAATCTCTTTCAGGAGAGCCCCAGTAGAAAACGACACTGTTGTCGCCCAGAATCTTCTGGAGTTGCGGAAGCAGACTGTTGATCTTCGGCATGTCAGACTCCTTGAAGTAGCCAATCACATAGCTACCCGGGATAGCCACAGCCTTGCTAAGGATGGCGCCTTCGCCAATCTCCTCCATTTCATCCTCGTCCATTTCCTCTTCAGGCAATTGTGCGGTAAGACTGTCAACAGCAGCGGTATCAGCATCCACTTTCGGGTTGTCCTTCTGGTTCTTCAGCTGTTGTGCCAATTGTGCATCAGCGATAGCGAAACGCTGTTGGATGGAACGCCCACCTACAGCATCGTTATAGACTTCCCAGAATTCCAGTTTGGCAGTGCTCTTCAACAGATCGGTGACACGCTCGGGTTCTTTCACACCGGGAAGCTCCACGAGGATACGGCCACCTTGCAGCAGTTGGATGTTAGGCTGTGCCACACCGAAACGGTCGATACGGGTACGGAGGATTTTGAACGTACGGTCCACAATCTCGCCGGACTCCTTCTTGATGAAACTGATAATCTGCGCGTCGGAAGCATTCTTGATACCGGAACGCTCGCCGAAATAGGTACGCAGGTTGGCGTTGTTCATCTTCATCGCAGCCTTCTGCTTGTTGAAGTTGTTCACAAAAATGTCCACAAAGTCACCACCAGTGGTCTTCTCGTACTCGGCCACAGACTTGTCAAAGGTAGCCTTGAACAACGGATCTTCCGTATTGGTGGCCAAACTTTGAACCACGTCAGGCATGGAAATCTCGAGGGTGACGTTCATACCGCCCTTCAAGTCCAAGCCCAAGTTCAGCTCTTTATACTTGCATTTCTTGTAGGTGTTGCCCAAATAAATGGTGGAATCATTCATGTTGGTCAAATACTGGCGAGTTCTGGCATCTATCAAAGAATCAACCAGATGCTTCTCCAACATCACATCACCATGAGCCTCTTTCTTCACCTCTTCAATGGCAGCAGGATCGTTTGCAAAAGTTTCTGCCTTTTTCTCCACTCTCCAAGTCACGAAGGAGAAGGAAAGACAATACAAACAAACCAACACAAGAAGAATTGTGAAAAATAAAATCAGTCCTTTGTTTTTCATCTCTCTTTTATTTATTTGATTTTTAATTATTTATATATTTTTCAGCCTAAAAAATTCAAGGTTGCAAATATACAAAAATTATCAAACCCACAAAGGGAGATTAAAAATATATAAGAATTAGGAGTAAATGGGGTAAATGGGGTGAATGGGATAAAGGAGGTAAAAGGGGAAATGATAATTCCCCTTCTGTTCTAGAAGGGGTGGCCGCAGGCCGGGGTAGTAATATGGATTCGTAAATACCGCTGCTACAGATTATCGCGGTAATCGCTATGCCACGGAATCTTCAGCACGTCTTTCAGCACGGCGGCCTTCACGTTGAGCGTGAAACTCCAGCCCTTGCGGTAACCGAACGGAATCCAGTTGAAACTCATCTCCCAACAGTGCATGTCGCGGTAGATGTCGATGGAAGTGTACGACAAGTCTTTCTGCACGAAATCGTAACCGGTAGTAAAGCCCACCTTCCACTTCCGCGTGACGTTAATCTCACCCTGCACATTGATGGTATGCACCATGTTGCGCGAATACCTGTTCGTGTCTATCAACCTGTAATAGGCCAAATTGTCCGTGAGCCCGTAAGTAAACGTGTAATTGAAGGTAAGCGACCACTTCCGCCAGTCGTCGTTCTTTTTCTTCTGATCCTGCGGATCCGTCTGCAGCTTCTTTCTCTTGAAAGTATTCTGGTCGATGCGCCAGTTCAACCCGATGCTGAAATCAGTGGACGACATACGGAAAAGTCTGTGGTTGACTTTCCACTCGAATTGGTTCACCCGGACCCCGTTTTCATTGATGATATAGGGATCGAACATGAAGTTGAAGGTCAGATACAGCTGTTTGAACAGGGTGCTGCGGCCGGAAATGGCCAACCGCGACCAGTTCAGCGAGTCGGCGGCGATGTTGTAGTTCATGGAGATGTTGAGATTGTCGAAAATCGGAATCTTCTTGAATCCCGTGATGGTGTCGCGCTTCGAGCGCACCTTGATTTCCACATTGTTGCCGAATGAGAGCTGCACCAAGGCCTGCGTGTTGCGGGTCACTGAGCCGAAAATCGCATTGTCATATAGGGTGTACTCCACCTCCTCGCCCGTGAACGGGTTCAGGTACTTGTCTGTGATGCGCCCCGCCAAATTGGGCTTGTACGTGAAATTCAGCGTCGGGGTTATCACGTGGCGGATGGCATTGAGACCACCCTTCTTGAACATGTACATGAAATAGATTTTGGTGGTCAGCGAAGAGGAGACACTCACATCGTGCAAAGCGCCGAAGCCACGATGGAAGTAGTTGTTCAACACGCCCGTCATCTGCCCGCCCGTGGTGTCAATGGTCATGTCGCGCGTGTAGTTTTGCAGGTACCACTTCTCAATCAAGGTGGCCGACGTGTTCCAGTTGATCAGCTTGGCGATCTTGATGGGTATGGTCAGCGGGATGGTGTGCATCATGCCGAAATTCATCTCGTTCCAAGTCTGCGGACGCAAGAAAAGCGTGTCGTATGTATCCATCTGTCCCGTCAACTGGGAAGTCCATTTCAAAGCGATATTGTCATACCACTTCAAGGAACCCACCTTGTTTTTCTTGCGGAACGGATAGAACTGCACCACCGACATGTTGATGTCAGGGAGCTTGAGGTTCACGTTGCGCGTGCGCGTGTTCTGCGAATACGAAAGCGAGGCATCCACAAAGAAGAAATCCCGCACCGAAGTGGTGATATTGATGGAAGAAGTGTATTGGTTGGAAAGATAATCGTTCGTGGAGGTCAGGTTGTACTTGGAATAGTTGCTACTCACAATGTCAATGTGCGCATTGAAACGGGTGGTCGGATGGGATTTGATATCCTGCTTGTGATCCCAGTAAATCTTATAGTCATTGGAGCAACGGTAGCTGGAGTCCAGCTTGTCGCCCGTGCGGGTTTGCGAGAACTGCAGATCCACCTCTCCGGTGCACTTGTATTTATACACATAGTTGGATTTCGCTTTCACCGCCCAGCTTCCGCGCGTGTAGAGGTCCGTGGAAAGCAGCAAATCCAAATGGTCGCTGATGGCAAAATAGAAGCCCAAGTTCTGGAAATAGAAGCCCAGATTGGAGGACTCGCCTATCGAAGGCATCACAAAGCCCGACTTGCGCTGCGCATCCAACGGGAAGAACGCGAACGGGATGGCAATGGGCGTGGGCACATTGGTGAAGCTGAGATACGCCGGACCAATGATAATCTTGTCGTGCTGAATGAACTTCGCTTTGGTAAAATCCACCTCATAATGAGGATGTTCCAACTCGCAGGTAGTGTATTTGCCCTTCTTGATGAATGCCACATTGTCGTCCATCTTCTTGATCTGCTCACCATGCACAAAACCCTCATCCTGTGTGGTAATCACATGCGTAATCTTGCCTTTGTGGGTAGTGAAATTGTATTTGATTTCCCGGGCTTGGTACTGGGACTCGCCTTGGATGAAAATCGGGCTTCCCCGCACATGACCAGAAGAGTCGGCCACGCCACAGGCATACAGCTCATTGTTTTTGAAGTCAATCTCGATATAATCCGCCTGCAACTCCATATCCTCATACTTCACCACCGCATCGCCGAACAGGTAGGTATAGCGGCGGCCGATGTCGTTGACGGCAGAATCCTTGGCGCTGTACGTAACCATGGAATTGAGCGCGCTGGGGGAAAGCTTCTTGACGTGGAACTTGGCAGAATCCATGGCCAACGTGTCGCGTTTCAGCGTGTCGGACTTGACAGATGTGGCAGCCGTGGTCGGACGCGCCGGACGGCGGCCACGTGCGCTCTGGGCATTGGACAACAGACACAACAATGTCAGTGTCAGCAACATACCACACTTCAGTAATAAAAAACGGAATGTGTATATTTTATTATCCAATGCTTATTTAATGTATAATAATACTATATATTTGCACGTTAAAAAAACGCAAAAATAAACAAAAAGTTTCAAAGTGATGAACTTAAAAAAGCAGTTCTTATTGTTTTTAACCATAATTTTTGCCATCGCGCCCGTTTGGGCCCAAACCACGGGCAAGACCTTCAAGGTAGTGATTGACGCGGGGCATGGCGGGCAGGATCCTGGCTGCATAGGACTGACACTCAAAGAGAAAGACGTGAACCTGGACATGGCCCTGCGCGTGGGCAAGCTCATCAGCGAAAACTGCTCCGACGTGCAGGTCATCTATACCCGTACGACGGATGTGTTCATCGAGTTGTACCGCCGCGCGCAAATCGCCAACAACAACCATGCCGACCTGTTCATCTCCTTCCACTGCAACGCCTCCGAGAACCACGCAGGCAACGGGGTGGAGACCTTCGTCATGGGTTTGGCCAAGAGCGAAGCCAACCAGGCTGTGGCCCGCAAGGAGAACGCCGCCATCTTGAAGGAAAAGAACTACAAGAACAACTACGACGGCTTCAACCCCGACTCACCCGAGTCATACGTCATTTTCTCCCTCTATTCATCGGCATACCTCAACAAGTCCATCACCATAGCCGACAAGGTGCAGCGGAATCTGGTGTCCATCTCGCACCTCACCGACCGCGGCGTGAAACAGGCCGGCTACTGGGTACTGTACAAGGTGGCCATGCCCAGCATTCTCATCGAAATGGGCTTCCTCACCAACCCCACCGACGACGCCTTCCTTTCCAAGAAGAGCAACCTCGACAGATATGCCGCAGGCATCTATAACGCCTTCGCCGACTACGCCTCCACCATCACCGGAAGCCAGTACAAGCATCTTGCCACTGGGGCGAAAGCCTCTGAGCCTGAGAAAGTTGAAAAAGGGACAAAACCTGTGGTAGAGCATGTGCAGAAAGACTCCGTGACGTCCAAGCCCATCGTAGAACAGAAACCAGCCGTGGAGCAAAAACCGGCTGTGGAGCCAGCAAGCAAGCCCGCCGACTCTGGCATCCGCTTCAAGGTGCAGTTCCTGGCCTCGCCCGACAAGATTGCCGCCAACGACCGTCGCCTGCAAGGTGTGCCCAATGTGAGCTACTATCAGGAAAACGGCCTCTGGAAATACACTTCCGGCAATGAAAGCACCTACGAAGCCGCCTTGGAGATTCTCTCCCAAGTCAAGAAAACACACGGGGACGCCTTCATGATTGCCTTCGACGGTGACAAGAAAATATCCGTCAGCGAGGCCCGCCAATTGCTGAAAAAATGATATATTTGCGCCTCTGAAAAATATTATCAATGAGCGAGAACAACGACCAAAACCAAACTCAATATTCCGCCAAGAACATGAAAAGCATGAAAGTGGCCATCTTCTGCATCGCCGCTTTGATTGTCTTTTATCTGGGTGCCAGTTTTTTGAAAGGTCTGAACGTCTTCGGACACAAGACCTACCTGTACGCCGTTTTGGAGAACATCGGAGGATTGCATGAAAGCACCACGGTGACCATCAACGGCTATCCCATTGGCAAAGTCACGAAGCTGGAGATGCTGAGCACCGACCCTGTGCGGATTTGCGCCAAGATATTGATTACCGAGAAAGTGGATATCCCCAAGGATTCCCGTTTTGAGATAGCGCAGAAAGACGTGCTGGGCGGCATGATCGTCAACGTGATTCCGGGCACGTCCAAAGAGTTCGCACGCAGTGGCGACACCCTGGCCTCGCGGCTGGTGCCAGGCATGCTCGACGGCATCGGCGACCTGACGGGCCAACTGGCCAGCGTGGTGGCCTCCGTCGATACCATCGGCCTCGCGCTCAAATCTGCGTTCCAACCCAACGACCCCAACAACGGCGCGGCCACACTGAAAAACACCCTCGCGAACCTGGAAACCTCTACCCAGCATCTCAACCAGATACTGGCTGCCAACGAGCCTAAGGTTGGGGAGATGATGACCAAGCTTAACCGCTTCTCCACCACCTTGGACAACGTATCACCGCAACTCAACACCATCATCGACAATCTGGACCATATCTCCGACTCCGTGGCACAGAGCAACATCAAGGCCCTGTTCACCGACGCGCAGCAGGCTGTTGCCAACATCAACGAGGTGACCGCCAAGCTTGACAGGGGCGAAGGTTCTGTCGGTCAATTACTTAAGAACGATACATTGTACGACAACATCAACAAGGCCGCGGCCAGCCTCGACCGCCTGCTGGAGGACGTGAAAGCAAATCCGAGCCGCTACATCAACATCACCGTTTTCGGAAAGAAGATTAAACAATAACAATATGTCACTAGAAATCACAGGAAACCTCATCCAAAAGCTGCCCATGCAGTCCGGCGTCAGCGCCAGCACAGGAAAAAATTGGCAAAAGCAACAGTTCGTCATTGAAACCGTAGAGCAATATCCGCGCAAGATATGCGCCATGCTGTGGGGCGACAAGGCCGACCTGCTGAACCAGTTCAACATCGGCGACATGGTGAAGGTATCCTTTGATGTGGAGTCGCGCGAATTCCAAGGCAGATGGTACACCGACGTGAAAGCTTGGAAGATAGAGGCTGCCAGTGCCGCCATGCCGGGCGTTCCCGAGCCCATGGCCTACAATCCCGCCGGCGCGCCGCCGCACACCTCCTATACCCCACCCGCGGGCATCCCCACAGCCCCCGCACCGGAGTTCACCCCTGCGGAGGACACCTTCACGGACGACAGCATGACAGACGACCTGCCCTTCTAACCCCGACATCCTCAAAAATCCAAACCCATGAATCAGGGAATATGCATCTGGTCTTGCGTCGCAATGCGCGCAGAAGCCAGCCACCGCTCCGAAATGGTCAACCAGCTCCTTTTCGGAGAAACATACGCTGTGCTGGAAACCATCGACAACTGGATGAAAATCCGCACCTCCGACTGCGGCTATGAAGGCTGGCTGCCCGCCAAGCAACATTTCCCGCTCACCGAAGAACAGTTCAAAGCCTACGAAGCACAACCCGCTCACATTGTGCGCGATACGTTCCTCTATGTGCGCGACGCCGTCACCAACATTGCCTTCCCGCTGTTCCTCGGCGCACAGTTCCCCGAGCCGCAAGAGGGCGTGTTCCACATCGGGGACAGGGCCTACAAGGTCTCCATCCCGGAACCGCACGAGACACTGCGCCACGAAGGACTGACCGAACAGCAGGACCAACTGCTGGACTTCGCCTTCCGCTACCTCAACACCCCGTACCTCTGGGGCGGCCGCACCCCAGCCGGCATTGACTGTTCCGGCTTTGTGCAAAACGTCTTCAAAAGCATCGGCATCTCGCTGCCCCGCGACGCATCCAAACAAGTGGAGTTCGGCGAAAATGTGGATTTTGTGGATGAGGCCCGCATCGGCGACCTCGCCTTTTTCGAGAACGAAGAGGGCTACATCATCCACGTCGGCATCGTTTGCGGACATCACCAGATCATCCACTCCTCCGGCCACGTCCAAATCAACACCCTAGACTCCAACGGCATCTTCCGCGCCGACTTTGGTCAATACACTCACCGTCTGCGCATCATCAAACGCATTCTGGCATAATCTCTTACACCTATCATGAAGAAAACCCTCTTTGTTCTCACGGCCATCATCGCCGGCCTCTTTCTGGTGGCCGTCCTCGCCGCCGCGTACGTCATCTTTTTCCCCAACACCCAGAACGAGACCGACGTAACCGTCACCATCCCTTGGAATACCGACTACGAACAACTCCTTGACACGTTGGAGGCGCACAACATCCTGCGCAACGAGGAGACCTTCGATATGGTGGCGCATTACATGAAATACAAGACCATCCGAGTGGGCAACTACACCATCCAGCCGGGCATGAGCAACGTGAAATTGGTGCGCCTGCTCCGCGCCGGCCAACACTACCCTGTCAAGTTCGCCTTCAACAACATACGCACGTTGGACCAACTGGCCAACCGCGCGGGAAACGTCTTCTTCTTCAACGAGGAAGAACTCTCCAAACTGCTGCACGACTCTCTATTCCTGCATCAATACGGGTTGAATGAGGCCACGTGTCCCTGCATTTTCATTCCCAACAGCTATGAGATGTACTATGACATCACGCCAGAGGGATTCGTGAAGAAATTCTATAAATACTACCAGCAATTCTGGAATGAAAAACGGCAGAAACAAGCTGAAGAAATCGGGCTGACTCCCATCGAAGTGGCCACGCTGGCATCAATCGTAGAGGAAGAAAACCACCGCCCGCAGGAGAAGGCCATCATCGCCGGGTTGTACATCAACCGGCTGCAAAAGAACATGTTGCTGCAATCGGATCCCACGGTCAAGTTTGCCCTGGGCGACTTCGCGCGACAGCGCATCCTGCTCGCCGACCTCAAAGTGGATTCACCCTACAACACCTACAAATACAAGGGATTACCTCCGGGGCCCATCCGTTTCCCCGAAGGCTCCACCATGGATTCCGTGCTGCACTACACGCATCACAACTACCTCTACATGTGCGCCAAGGAGGATTTCTCCGGCTACCATAATTTCACCTCCAGCGCGGCGGTCCATCAGCAAAACGCCAACCGTTATCGCAAAGCCCTCAACGCACGCAATATCAAGCAATAACATGAACGAATACTCCATCGGCATTGACATCGGCGGCACCAACACCGACATCGGGTTGGTGGAAGCCAGCGGGCGCGTGGCAGGCCGCCAGCGCCTCAGCACCCAGACCTACACGGACAAAGAAAGCTATGTGGAAGCCATGTCCGAAGGCATACGGACGCTGATGCAAGCGCATGGAGTGAGCCACATCGCCAGCATCGGCATCGGCGCACCCAACAGCAACTTCTTCGAGGGCTGCATCGAAGCGGGCACCGCCAACCTGCCCATCAAGGAGCGCATCCCGCTGAAGGAGATGATGGAGCAAATCTTTAACGTAAACGTGGTAGTAGATAACGACGCCAACGCCGCGGCCTACGGCGAACTGGTTTACGGAGGCGGGCGCGGGATGCGCCACCTCATCACCATCACCTTGGGCACAGGCATCGGCAGTGGCATCATTGTGGACGGCAAGCTGGTGCACGGGCACACGGGCACGGCGGGCGAGCTGGGGCACAGCATCGTCATGCCGCACGGGCGTCCCTGCGGCTGCGGGCGGCAGGGCTGCATCGAGACCTACGCCTCGGCGCGGGGCATCTGCCAAAACTACATAGAAGCTGCGGAGCAAGCAGGCCGCCCGCTGTCCGTGGCTGAGCGCGAGTCTCTCACCTGCCAGCAAGTGGGAGAGGCCGCCGCGCAAGGTAACCCCATCGCGTGCCAAGCGTACGAGACCACCGCGCAATGGCTGGGCATCGCCCTGGCCAACGCCGCCAACTTCTCTGCACCGGAAGCCATCTTCCTGATGGGCGGACCCACGCGTGCCGGAGAGGCCCTCATGCAACCCCTGCGCAAAGCCTTCGAGGAGAACCTGCTCTTCCTCTACCAAAACAAAATATCTGTACGATTGTCCGAATTGAACGGCAACGATGCCGCCATATTGGGCGCCGCTGCGCTGGGGCATATTTCATGGTAGAGACGCGCCATGAAACGTCTCTACAATCAATGATAAAACATCTGTTTCGGATCCTCGTACACCGCCTCGGGTTCGAGGTTCTTCTTACTGACATTCAGCAACATACCCATGGCACAGCCTGACACAAACAGGGAGGCGCCACCGCTGCTGATGAACGGTAACGTCTGTCCCGTGGTGGGCAACAGCTCGCAGTTCACACCAATGTGCACCAAGGCTTGGCACGTGAACCAAAACCCGATGCCGAACGACAAGATGGCTCCCAACGCATTGGTGGAATTCTTGGAAATCTTCCAGGCGCGATAGAAAATGACCAGATAGGCCATGAGCACAATGAGGCCCATCACGATACCGTTCTCTTCAAAGAGGGATGCGTAGGCATAGTCGGTGGCATTCTCCGGCAAACGGTTCTTGATAACCCCTTTGCCAGGGCCCGCGGGATGCAAGCCCGAACGCGCAATGGCAGCCCGCGAGAGAATCATCTGGTCACCGTAACCATTCACATTTTCCTTCGTAAAATAGTATTCCATACGGTTGACAAACGTACCCATACGGGCAATCTTCGAGCCGTCTTCCCCACTCTTCAACACTATCAACGACAGCACACCTACCACAACTACGGCCAAAGTCACCACGCCCAGGATGTATTTCATCTTGAACTTGCCCACAAAGAAAATCACCATGCCCGTCACAAACAGGATGATGGCCGTGGACATGTTCAGAACAGCAATGCAGGCGCAGAAAAAGAGCAAAATGGCAATCAGGTATTTCATGTCCTGCTCCGACAACTCCGTGTCCTTGTTGTAGCGTCTGCCAATAAAATTCGAAAGAAATATAATAACCAGAAAACCAATTAGATAGAACGTCTGCACATCATGTCCGAAAAACGTGATACCACGCACGGCCCGCGAGGTGAGCGTGAGCACAACCAAGATAAAGGCGAACAACAAACCGATGAAAGCGCCTTTCTCCAAAATCTTCTTGTAGTTCACCATATAAAACAACGCCAGACCCGCATAACAGAAGAGCAGGTGCGTGAGATGGCTCACCACACGCCGACCGCCGGTGCTATATACCAGCAACACGGAAAGGAGGGACAGGAAAACCACCAGTCCCAAGATGATCTTGTCGCCCTTGAAGGACAGCTTCGACAGCAAACGTTCTTTATCCATGACTACAGTTGGCCGACAGCCTCTTGAAATTTTTCTCCACGTTCACGATAAGTCTCCTGGGCAGCATTTTTTTCTCCCGGTGAGAAAAGCACGGCATAACCGTTGTCGCAAGCGTAAAAAGCCTGACGGACAGCATCTTCCAGACCCATCTCCACAAACACGGGAATTCCCAGTGAAGCAAAATGTTCATACACGTCTGTGTTATAGACACCTTGGATCACGATAGCCTTGACTTTGGCCTCGATGGTTTCCATCAAATCATCCGTAATTCTATCTACTGACGAAATGTTGGTAATCCACACCGTGGGTTTTGTCATGCTCTGCAACGCAAACCACACGGAATTGGCGTTCACGGAACGGGAATCGTCAATGAAATCTATGTTGTTCAAGGTCTTCACGTGCTCCAACTTGTGGGCACTACCCTCGAAATCCGACAAAGAAGCGGCAATATTTCTCTTGCGAATATTCACCAGATTGCTGGTAATCGCCGCCACCATCGGGTTGGCATACTCTCTCTCTTTCTCAAAAAGACTGAAACTGTTGGTTTTATTTGTAGGCATATCTTATATAGGTTATTGGTTATTTTTTTAGGTTAAGGGGGTGAATGGGGTTAAGAGTGTGAATGAGGAGAGGAGGATGGGAGGAGAGGAAGATACTCTTTTACTCTTTTACTCTTTTAATCTTTTAATCTCTCATCTCTCATCTCACCTTCAGCGTCACCACCGTCACTACCGCCAAAATCAAGCTGATGATAATGAACCTCTGCACAATCTTCGATTCATGCATTCCTTTCTTCTGGAAATGGTGGTGCAACGGAGCCATCAGGAAGATGCGGCGACCTTCGCCATAGCGTTTCTTAGTGTATTTGAAATAGGTTACTTGCGTCATAACCGACAGTGACTGAGCCAAATAAACACCGCACAAAATCGGAATGAGCAGTTCCTTGCGGATAATGATACAGGACACCGCTACCACGCCGCCGAGCATCAGGCTGCCCGTGTCGCCCATGAAAATCTGGGCAGGATAGCAATTCCACCAATAGAAGCCGATGCAGGCACCGATGACGGCGGAAATGAAGATCACCAACTCGCCGATATTGGGGATATACATAATGTTCAGGTAATCGGCGAACACCACGTTGCCCGACACGTAGGCCAGGATGGCGATACCCACCGCAATGACCGACGTGGTGCCCGTCGCCAAGCCATCCAAACCATCCGTCAGGTTGGCGCCATTGGACACGGCAGCGATAATGAAGACCACCACCAGGATAAACACGATGAATGACCACTTGCCGGTCTTGTCGCCGAGCCAACGCGTGAACCACGCATAATCCAACTCATTGTTCTTCACGAACGGGATGGTGGTTTTGGTGGAATGATGAGGCTCACCGAATATTTTGGGCGTCTGTGCACTCTCCTGGTTCTCCACAGAAAGAGCAGACTCTATGGGGGTCATCACAGGCTTCGTAGCCACTTTCTCGCAAATCATGGCATCGGGATGGAAATACATCACCAAACCCACGCCGAGGCCTAACACAATCTGGCCCAGCATCTTCTTGCGCGGCGACAAACCCTCTTTATTCTTCTTGAAAACTTTGATATAATCATCCATAAAGCCTAGGAAGCCCAGCCATAACGTGGTGAAAATCATCAACAGCACGTAGATGTTCTTCAGATCACACACCAGCAAGACGGGAATCAGGATGGCGGCGATGATGATGAGGCCACCCATTGTAGGCGTACCGGCCTTCTCGCTCTGCCCGGCCAGTCCCAGATCGCGCACCGTCTCCCCTATCTGCTTTCTTTTCAGATACTGGATGAAATATTTGCCAATGAAAATGGAAATGATTAAAGACAGCACCAATGCTGTGGCCGACCGGAAAGAGATGTATTGGAACATACCCGATCCCGGAAGTCCGATTTGATGCAGCCATTTGAAGAGATAGTATAACATGTTAGGTTAATGGGGGTTATGGGGTTAAGGGGGTGAATGGGGTTAATGAGGTGTATGAGGTAAAAGGGGTTATTTTTTGGGTAGAGTTAATTGGCTTAGGGGTTTTAATTCCCCTTCTATTGTAGATTTGACGAATGAGCGAGTGCAGAGGAAAAACTTGTTTTTGCTATGCCGAGCGAAGAGGAAAAGCAGGCTTGCCTGCAACGGGTGGCCGAAGGCCGGGGTAGTAACATGGATAATAGATTAGGAGATTAAGTTTCAAAATTCTGTTTAACTTCTTCAGTATCGTCGAAGTGGTGTTTGACGTGGTTGATTTCCTGGTAGTTCTCGTGGCCTTTTCCGGCAACGAGCAGTACGCCAGTGGGTTGCAGGAGCATACAGGCCGTGCGGATGGCTTCGCGGCGGTTCTCGATCACGAGGGTGTTCTTGCGTTTGGCGGCGGGCACGCCCACCAGCATATCTTCCAAGATAGCCGCGGGTTCCTCCGTGCGCGGATTGTCGGAAGTGAGAATCACGCGGTTGCTGTACTTGCACGCAATGGCCGCCATCTCAGGACGTTTAGTCTTGTCGCGGTCGCCGCCACAGCCCACCACGGTGATGACCTCAGCCTTACGGCAGGTAACCTCCAGAATGGTGGTCAGCACATTCTCCAACGCGTCTGGCGTGTGCGCATAATCGACAATGGCCGTCGCACCGTCGCCACGATGAATCAACTGGAAACGACCAGCCGCACTCTCCAACAGGCTCATCTGCATCAGCACCTCATCCTCCGGCATGCCCAACAACACCGCCGCGCCGTAAATAGCCAACAGATTGTACGCGTTGAACTTACCGCTCAGCTTGAAATAGACCTCGCGGTCGTTGATGCGCATCTGCAAGCCCTTGAAACTGTCGTCCAAGATTAAGCCTTTGAAGTCGGCCGCCGTCAGTAAACTATAGGTGCTGATTTTTGCGCGGCTGTTCTGCACCATCACACGCCCGTTCTTGTCATCCACATTGGTGAGCGCAAACGCACTCTTGGGCAGGTGGTCGAAGAAAGCCTTCTTGGCCGCGATATAGTTGGCAAAAGTCTTGTGGAAATCCAGATGATCGTGCGTGATGTTGCTGAAGATGCCGCCCGCAAACTGCAGTCCGGCAATACGATGCTGGCATACGGAATGGGAGCTGACCTCCATGAAGCAGTACTCGCAGCCGGCGTCCACCATCTTCCGAAGCAAAGCGTTCAGCTCCACTGCATCGGGCGTGGTGTGCGTGGCAGGAATCTCCTCCCAGCCCACCTTGTTCACGATGGTGGAGAGCAAGCCAGCCTGATGGCCCAACTGCATGAAGAGTTTGTGCAGCAGCGTCACGGTCGTGGTCTTGCCGTTGGTGCCCGTAATGCCCACCAGCTTGAGTTTGCGGCTCGGGTGTCCATAGAAGGCAGAAGCTAAGTTGCCCAACGCCACCGTGCTGTCAGCCACCTTCACGTAGGTGACCTCCGGAGCCAGCGACTGCGGCAACTCCTCGCACACAATCACCTTGCCGCCCTGCTCTATCACCTGGCCGATGAACTTGTGCCCATCGGTCTGCGTGCCGCGCTGGGCCACATACAACATCCCCTCGCCGGGCATGGCAGAAGCCGTCACCTTGCGGGAATCAAAGGTCACCGCCGTCACGTTCACCTGCTCGCCGCCGACCAGTTCGTAGCGTTTCAGGGATTTCAGTAATTGGGTTAATGGTTTTGGGTTCAATTTATCTCGGTTTTAATGTGTTCAACTTCATTCTAAATACAACTTCACGGTCTTGGTCGCCGCATCATACACCTGCGTCTTCACAGTGCCCCGGCCGACAACGGAAACTTTGTAGCCAGCTCGCATGAGCTCCGTAACTGCATCCGAAGCAATCATGTTCTGCACATTCGGCACGCCCTCGACTTTGCCCAGCGGTACAGACTTCACCACAGGGATGGTCTTGCTCACCTTGCCGTCCTTATCCTTGGTCTTCTCCGGCACCACCACCAAGTAGCGTGAATGGGTCTCGTACGCCACAGTGTCGTAGCCCATCTTGGCCAGTATCTTGTTGAAATAGCGCTTGTTCACCGGACTGGCGGTCAGCACCGGTTTCACGGGATACTCCGTAATGCTGTGCATAGCACTGAAGTTATTGCTATTCAGAATACTACGTGCAATCTTGCCGAAGACATCCACCGCCACCTCACTGTGCTGCGGCACGTTGTACATATAGACAATCGCGGTATATTTGGGGTTGTCCTTCGGGAAATAGCCGCAGAAGGAAACTGCATTGCGGTCGTAATTATAAGCGCCGCGCTCCTGATCCCAGATGTCGCGGGTACCAGTCTTGCCGGCAAACGGGCAAGTGGAGTCCTTGTAGCGACGCCCCGTGCCATAGCGGCCCCACACCACGCTGTCCAAGTAGGCGCGCGCTTTCTTCAGCGTCGCCTGCGACACCATCTGCTCCATCAGCACCTGCGGGTCAAAAGTCTGGATGGTGTCAAACTCGTTAGTGATGTACTTCACGAACAGCGGGGCCATCATCTTGCCGTCGTTGGCGATGGCATTGTAATAGATGAGCGTCCGCAGGATGGGGATGTTGAAGCCTGCGCCGAAGCAAGTGCCGTAGTAGTTGTCGAAACGGCCATCATTGCGGATGCCGGCGGGCATCAGGTCGCCCAACTGCGTGTGGATGGTATCGAAGAAGCCGAACTTAGCCAACTGTGCGCGATAGGAAGCGAAATTCCTCATGCCGTACGCATCAAAAATCATGGAGGCGATACCGATATTGGAGGAACGCTGGAAAATCTCGTTCGGCGCGCCCAACGTCTCGCCATGCACCTTGCTGTCGCTCTTGGCCTTGGAAATATAGCTGCCCGATTTCGTCGGAACCTTGAAAGTATGGTTGAACATCGGATAGATGCAGGCCGTATCGTTGGATTTCTTCTCCATGAAAGCCAATAACGACGCCAACTTGAACGTTGATCCCGGCTCCACCTTGGCATTGAGGGCATACTCCATGCTCTCGCTGTAATAGGTGGTGGCGCCCGGCGTACGACGCAAATTGGAAATGGCCTTGATTTCTCCCGTCTTGGTCTCCATCACAATCACGCAGCCCCACTCGGCATTCAACTCTTCCAGCTTCTTGCTCAGCTCGTTGTGCACGGCGTTCTGGATCTCCAGATTCAGCGTAGTATGGATATTGTGACCATCTACCGGATCGATGCGGTCCTTGAGCGGCACCACGGCATGGTTCAGCTCCAGATATTTCTTGCTGCCCTCCTCGCCGGCCAGCACATCGTTCATGAAGTACTCCAAGCCATATTGGCGATCGCCGTCGTTCATGCCCAACGTGCGGCGGCCCATCTCCCCGTACGGGTTGATGCGCACCGGCCACGGCACGAAGTTGATAAAACGACTAAAGCTCAATGTATCAATCACATCACCCGTCTTGCGGTCCACCTTTTTCTTCATCATACAGGGCAGATGCTTGATGTAAGCCGTGTCAATGGAAGTAATCCACTGGTGTTCGTTCCAAAGCTTGGCCGGGAACACCGTGACATAATGCTTGTTTTTGTAGTTTTTGGTGAAAAGATTGTAGTAGTGTTTCTCGGAATATTGCGGGAAACGGTCTTTGAACTGCTTATAGAAACCCTCAGCCAACTGCTTGAGTATCTGATCCGTCTCTGCATCGCTGTATTTGGAAGTGGCATACTCTTTGGCAAAAGCCTTTCCGTCGAAGGCCACCTCAAACACCGTGTAGTTGCCCATCAACAGGCGGCCATGGTCGTCGTAAATCTCGCCGCGCTCGGGACGGAGCGTATTCTCGCGCACAAAACAGTTGCACGTGGAATCGACATTGTCCTCCCAACCCTCCACCGTGGTATCCACACACTCCTTGCCCGTGCCGGAAGCCAACGCACTCTCGAAAAACGAGAGATAGCAAATCTTCACCACACAGGCAATGCCCAACAGCAACACGCCAATGCGCACCACTGTCATTCGCACAGCACTCACTCCGGTATTCTTGTCGTTAGGATTCATAGGGTGAAAGGGGATTTATGGGGTAAATGGGGTAAAAGGGGTTAATGGGGTATTTATTAATCTTCTAATCTATTAATCTTCTAATCTCCTCATCTCTAATCTCTAATCTCTCATCTCTCATCCTTCCTCCACCATTTCCGTTTCTTCGTCGCTTCTCTCTTCACTCGTATCGTATAGTTCCGTTCCTCGTTCAGCACATAGCCGCGGTCCTGCATCTTCTGGATCAGAATCTGGTTCTCTTCGTAGGGGATGAACTGGTTGTTGGCCTTGAGACGGCTCAGTTCCGCCTTGTACTGGTTCTCCAGCTTCGCGATTTTCTTCTTCTTCTCCTGGATGCGCTGCTCGCTGACCACCATCACGGCCATCAGCACCAGCACGAAGACCACATACGGGTACCAACGGCGCATCTGACGGCTGAGCAGGAACTCGCCGCCAAACACGTCCTTGAGCACTTTGGACCATCCCCGTCGCTCCTGACTGGGATTCTCTTCGTTATGGGTTGTGGATCTCATGAGGCGTTACGATTATCTTTTCCGCCACGCGCAGTTTCGCGCTGCGCGCACGGGGGTTGGTTAAGGTTTCTTCTGGGTCAGGTGTAATGGCTTTCCGGCTGATGAGTTTGAACGGTGCGAGCGGATTGCCGAAAAAATCCTTCTCCACCTCGCCGGTCAGGTTGCCGGCACGCATGAAGTTCTTCACCATGCGGTCTTCCAACGAATGGTAGGCGATGACCACCAGCCTTCCGCCGGGATTCAATGCCGCCGTCGTCTGCAACAGAAAAGACTCCAGCACATCCATCTCCTTGTTCACTTCGATACGGATGGCCTGGAAGATCTTCGACAGGTACTTGTTTTCTTTCCCTTTCGGCAGACAAGGCTTCAAAGCCTCCGCCAGCTGAAGGGTCGTCTCGATGGGCTGTTCTGCACGCATCTTCACAATCTGGCGGGCCAGCCGGCGACCTTCCGTGAGTTCGCCATAGGTGTAAAACACGCGACTGAGCTGCGCCTCATCATAGTTGTTCACCACCTCACGCGCGGAGTCGCCTACCTGGGCGTTCATGCGCATGTCCAACACACCCTCCTTGCTGTAGGAAAAACCCCTGTCGGGCGTGTCGATCTGATGGGAGGAGACCCCAAGGTCGGCCAAAATGCCGTCCACGGGATACATATTATAGTATTGTAGAAAACGTGTCAGGTTCTTGAAATTGGATGGAACAAATTGGAAACGGGCATCTTCCGGAATATTGGCGCGACTGTCCGCATCCTGATCGAAGGCAATGAGCCGGCCGTTGGCATCCAACTTGTCCAAAATGGCACGGGAATGGCCACCGCCACCGAAGGTGACATCCACGTAAGTGCCCGACGGGTTCCAAACCAGATGATCCACGGAAGCGTGCAACAGAACGGGGTTATGATAACTCATCCGCACCCTCCTTTCCTGTCAGATAATGGCCTAAATGGATCTCCTCATTGAGTTTCTCCAACGCCTCCGGTGTCATGTCAAAGCGCTCGTGGTACTTCTCACAGTTCCAAATCTCGATCTTGCCGTTGTCCAGCAGCAACACAATCTCCTTCTGGATGCCATATTGCTCCATCAAGGGCTTGGGAATCACGATACGGTCCTGCGCATCGCACTCCAAATAGGCGGTGTTGCGCAGGAAAGCATTACGGTACTGCTTGACAATCGTGAGGTTACGGTCCAAAGAGTTCATGTATGCCATCTGCTCCTCATACGCCTTGGCCGACCAGAGCATGATGTGCTCGCCGAAGCCGTGCGTCACGTAGAAGGCCTTGCGCTCGTCTTCCGGCAACGCCCTGAGCAACGCCGCAGGCAGTTTCACGCGGCCGCTGCGCTCGATGGAGACCTCCCAATAACCGTAATCGAAATTTGACATATTTTTATACTCTTTTGGAGTTCCAAAAATATATTTTTTTCAATATCAATTCCATAAAATGCTTAAAAAAAATTATTAACACCTATTTTTTAAGATAACATATTGATTATCAATATGGAAAAAATTGGAAAAATTTTATTCCACATACACGTTATCAACATTAAACTATTGATAACACGATACTTAAAACCATTTTTCTTCTAATAAAAATAAAATCATTGAAAATCAATTATTTAAGTATAAAGATATGAAATATGGGTGTTTATAACTCTCCTGAAAGAGGTAAAATTTCGGAGTTTTTTGGAAAAAAATGGAAATGTATGGTGGTTTAAATCTTTTTGTACATTTGCACTTTAATTGTGCCGTTATGAAAAAATCATTGCTGCTGTTTTGTTTGGCGTGCCTCTCCGTGTGCGCATCCGCCCAGCCTGAAGGCCTCGACCATATCGTGATGGAGAACAAAGTCTATATGGATGGCATCTCCAGCGTCACCCTGCAACCCATCGGGCAAATGCACCGCGAACCGGTCATCCAGCTCGGCTCCGGCGACTGGAACGCGCTTGCGCTGGGCTTCGACGACCTCAAGGAGGAGAGCCGCTACTTCAAATACACCTTCATCCACTGCAACCATGACTGGCAGGTCTCCGACATGAACCCCATCGAGTACATCGACGGTTTCATGGAAGATGTGATCGAACAGTACGACCACTCGTTCAACACCATGACGCACTATATCCACTACAGTCTGCAATTCCCCACCGCCGACATGAAAATCACCCGCTCGGGCAATTACATTCTCTTTGTCTATGACGAAACGCCCGACAATCCCGTGCTCACACGCCGCTTCATGGTGATGGAGCCCGAGGCCGTCGGGATCGAGGGACACGTGCACGCCGCCTCCGATGTCAGCGACCGCTTCACCAAGCAGGAGGTGGATTTCAACATCAACACGGGCAGCTACCCCATCCGCAACCCGGTCATGACGGTGCACGCCACCATCAAGCAGAACGGGCGCTGGGACAATGCCATCTACGGGCTCACCTACCGCTCGGGCCACCCGGGCGGGCTCAGCTTCGACTACGATGACGGGCGCAACACGTTCCCCGGCGGGGCGGAGTTCCGCACCTTCGACATCAGCACCCTGAAGTCCAACGCCGACCGCATCGTGGGCATCACGTATGTCAATCATGAGAACCAGGCCTACGTGCTGCAGGACGACGCGCGCCCCTTCGGCGCCTACGAGAGCCGCAGCACCATGAAGGGCGACTGCTTCTACCGCAACCGCGACATGCAGAACGCCTACTCCGAAGACTACGTCAACACCCACTTCACCCTCAAGAGCAACTTCCCCTTCACCGACGGCGACGCATACGTATTCGGTGCTCTCACCGACTGGCAAATCAAGCCCGAGGCCAAGCTGAAATACAACCAGACGTACCAATATTGGGAAACCGACTTTCTCATCAAGCAGGGCATGTACAACTACCAGTACGTGTATGTGCCCCGCGGCAGCAACCTCATCGATGCCACCTACATCGAGGGGAGCCACTTCGAGACCCTGAACGACTACACCGTCTTCATCTATTTCAGGGAGGAAGGCACCTCCTACGACAAGCTCATCGGGATGCGAGTTCTATCCCTTGGGGAATAAAAGGAATCTCAATTTTAGATTCTTATTTTTTTTGTATTTTTGCAATGGCAACAATGACAAAATTTGAACCTTGAACAAGAAACGAACTTAAATCTACATCACAATGATCAACGTCGGAATTATCGGATGCGGCTTCGTGGGCGGAGCCTTGAAGGATTGGCTGGAACACAACAATCCCGAATGCAAACTCTTCATCAGCGACCCACCGAAGGGTTACAACGATGACTTGAGCAATATCGACATTGCTTTCTTACAGATCCATGTGCCTACAGAAGATGATGGGACGCAGGATTTGACATTGATGAAAGAGTTGATTACCAATCTTCCTGATGTGCCTGTATTCGTCCGTACCACCATACTTCCTGGCACAAGCGACCGTCTCACGCGCGAAACTCGGCACCAGGTATGCTACATGCCCGAGTTCCTCACCGAACGCACGCATATTGAGGATTTCAAGAAACAGACGATGGTGTTCACGGGTGCGCACGAGCTACTTACCAAAATCTTCGTAGGTAAGAAATTCACCGTGATGTCTCCATTGGAGGCTGAACTCACCAAGTACATGCATAATGTGTTCGGCGCCTACAAGGTCACCTACTTCAACGCTTGCCGCGAGTACTGCGAACAGATGGGTGCTGACTGGCGCAAGGTGCACACAGGGGTTTTGCTTTCGGGTTACATAAATGACACCCACACCTACGTCCCTGGTCCCGATGGCAAGTTTGGCTATGGTGGCAAATGTTTTCCCAAGGATGTAAACGCTTTCGCCAAGATGACCGCAGGCACGCCTCTCGGAACATTATTGGAGCATTTGCACGAGCTGAATGTGCATTTCAGAGGAGTGGAAGAACACATTTAACCTCTTTTCATTACGATTAGCATACTTATAACCGGTTCTGCCGGTTTCTTTGGCGCTAATCTTGTCCTGACTTTTCAGGGCATAAAAAAAACAACCTTCCCGTGCATAAGATGGGAAGGTTGCGTTCCAAAGTGGTCCCTCTTGGGCTCGAACCAAGGACCTACTGATTATGAGTCAGTTGCTCTAACCAACTGCGCTAAGGGACCCGACTAACTTGTAGTCTATTTAAAGAGGCGGCAAAAATACACTTTTTTTTCTTACCGCTCTATTTCTTTTTTTTCTGGATCTTCAACGGCTCGTTGCCAAAGGAATAGGTCACACCCGCCATGACATTGATGCCGAAATTGTTGAAGCTGTAATAGGTCGATGCGTACTGGCAACCGATGTTGTTGACGGCTGCCCACACCGCGAACTGCTTGTCAATCAAATACTCAAAGCCAAGACCGAAGTTGAGCACAGGCTTGAGCCATTTCTCTCCCTTGTCGTTCTTCCGCAAATCATTCTCCGCCTCGTACGAAGCGATGTACGTCTCTCCCGTCGTTTCATTAACGGCAGTCTTGGGCACCAGGGCCCAACGACCGAATTCCACCTTGGCGTTCAAATCGAAGATGAACTTCTGGTTCAGGATATAACGTCCCTCAAAACCGATGTCCCAAGTAGGCTTGTACCAAGCGTACTCCGGATGTTTGTAGTTGTCAGAGAAATAATAACCCCAGTAGTTGGCATTGAGATTAAGGAAAAGATGGTCAAGGGTTTCCCAACTCAAGTTGGCACAGACATTCAGCAAATTCACTCTTTCGGCATACACCACGTCAAACTGGTTCTTCAGCAAGCTGTTGGTGTCGAGCATGAAGAACGCCATGTCGCGAGCGTATGAGTAACGTGCCGAAATATGGTAATTGAGCTTCTTGACAATATTGCCCTTGATACCGCCATAGATGCTGATCTGCGTTTTGGTGAATCTAAGACTGTCAAGATGCGGCTTCACGTAAGGGTTCTCGTACAGCATGTCGCGCAGGGAGTTGTACTGCGATTTGCCATCCACACCGGCGTAGATGCTGAGCAGCCCGCGCACGAGGCCCAGCTGCAACTCGGCAACGGGATACACCGGGCATTGTGCCTTGTTGTTGGCCATCAGCACCGGCACGCCCAAGCCCAACAGGATATGATACTCCTTGATGGTGAAGTTCATAGTAGGACGCAACTCCAACTGGAAACTATGATCCTGGCGACGCACCATGTGCGGGTTACCCAACTCGGCACCCATCAACACGGAGTCGCCCCACGTATTGTTGTAATAATCGAAATTCAAATCCAGCTGATAATGCTGATAACCAGATACTTTCAAAAATCTCGCATCGTAGGCCACCAAACCCTTCAGCCCCACATTGTGCTCCATATCCTTCCAATGGGTATGAACAAAATCGTAATGCAACCTGACATCCTCCTTGGTCGTGCGGTCTTCGGTGGTGAAATTGGAACGGATGCCCAACTCTGCCTTCGCATGATGGAAACTGTTGTTGATACTGTCGCGATAAGCTTTGGAGTAGTAGTAATCGTCAAAGCCCCAATCTCTGTTGAAGCCAAAGAGATTGGCGAGCTCGTGGTTATAGCCCAAAGAAGAATAGAATGTATAGTCTTTGAAATAGCGATTCAGGAAAAGATGCAGCCGCGTGTCGCTGGTGGGCGCGTAGGCGTACTTCTTCTGCTCCTTGCCAATGGGTTCTGCCCAAGAGGAGAAATGATGGAAGTTGAGGCCATAGGAGAACTTGGCATTGCGGGTATTGTGCACCGACAACTCCGCCAGCGGCGTGATCGGATAGCCGAAGCCCACCTTGAGATAATCGCGATAATAACGCTCCTGAAACTCAGGATTGAGCTTGCTGACCGTGATTTTGGTAGGCGAGAACGTCAACTCCGGCTTCTGCGGGGTGATGTAATAGCGGAATTCCACCTTCTCCTGTGTGGTGTCCACAATTTCTGCCTGCTGGTTGATCTTGGTTGCATTATTGAGTTTGGGCACGTAATTGATCAGCAGATGGGCAGAGTCCACCACTTGCGCGTGCAGGGCTGCGGCGCAGAACAAAGCACCGGCAAGCAAAACAATTCGTTTCATATTGATGATATTGCTTTTCATATTCTACTTCTTTATCGGATTAATTATCAGACGATTGAGCTTCAAGGGCATCTACAGCGGCAATGCGCTCGCGGGCCATCTGGACCAACTCGGCACCATCGTAGTTATCGACAATGCTCTGATAGGTGTGGCGGGCCTGGAAATAGTTGCCTTTCTCTTTGTACAAATCGCCATATAGGATGAAAGTGCGGGCGTACCAGTATTCGGACGAATAATTGCTGGCCAAAATAGCCTTGATTTGCGTCTCGCAGCTGGAAAGGTCGTGATCATTGTTGAGCGCAATGTCGGCCAGATGATAGGCGGCTTCGGCGCAAAGGTCGTTGCTGCCGCTGTTGGCCAACTGGCGATACCAGGTCTTGGCCGTGCTATACTCGCCCACCTCAACAGCGGAGTTACCGGCCACCAACATAGCCTCCTGACGCAATTCGGCATCCACCTGCGTCATGTTGAGCAGGTTGGTAGCACTGGTCAACGCCGGCTGATATTTCTTCAGGAAATAGGCGCAACGCATAGCACCATTGTTGGCAAAGATCATCTCGTCTTCGTCGGTGGTATTCTCCATCAACTTGTTGAAATAGTTCAAAGCCTTGGTGTATTCTTTGTCATTATACAGGATTGAGGCAGCTTTATGGAGCGCCGTGACGTTGTATTCCGTCCTGTATTTCTTGATGATAGCCTCATAGTCTTTCAGCGCATCGCTGTAGTTCTTCTGACCGTATTCACATTCAGCCTTGTAGAAATGTGCCTTGGCGGCAAAAGAGCCGTTGGGGAACTGGCGCAGATAGTCGGCACACGCGCGGATAGAGCCGTCGCAATCGCCACGGTTGTACTTGTTCTCCGCTGCCTTGAAAGCGATGGAATCCTGTCGGTCGGCAGAGATGTTCATGTTCTTGTTGCGGATATAGTCGAAGAACTCGCTGGTATTGCCCTCCTCGGTGTAGATGTTCTCCAGGTTGGCCAAAGCATCCTTAGCCTCCTGGGAACCTGGATAAGTCTCCACCACATACTTGTACGTGGAGATGGCCATGGAAGGATTGTCGCTGTTCAGGTAAGCCTGTGCCAAGCGGGTGTGCACCTGACGGACATACTGGCTCTTCGGATGCTTGCGGATAAACTCTTTGTAAGCCGAGATGGCATGTGCATAGTCGTTCTGTGTGTGATAGGTGACAGCCAGATCATATTCGGCATCGTCCAAATAGGCAGATTTTGAGTAGTTGTTGACAAATCTTTCCAGCGTTTGCACCTTTTTGTTGTTGTTTTTCTGATAGCCATAGCATTTTGCCAACTGATACAAAGCATAGTCGGCATTGCTCTGCCCCATTCTCTCGCATTGATCATAATACTTGATGGCGGAAGCGAGGTCCTGCTGCATGAAATAACAGTCAGCCAGACGGGCAGTGGCATCTGCTTTCAGATTCAAATCTGTTTGATAATCAATCTTATCCAGATATTTCTTGAAATAAGAAGCGGCATCGCGGTAGCGTTTGATCTTCAATGCGGCGTATCCTAACGAATAGAAAGAGGGCACATAATACTCGGAAGAGGTGGCTCCGTCGGCACGCTGGAAACCCTGAAGGGTATAATAAGCGTCCTGATACTGCTCGTTGCGATATTGGGTTTCACCTTTCCAGTAATGGGCATTGACATCAATCTCTTTGTTCACGGGCGAGGCCAATGTCTTGTCCAGCAACTGCAGCGCATCGCGATAGTTGCGGTTGTTGATCTGCTCCAGCGCTCTGAAGTAGGTACAACGTTGGTAAGCTTTCACAATGTCACGATTCTTCGTGCTGAGCTGCTCGATGGAATTGATGGCCGCCTGATAATTCTGGGTGGACATGTAGATTTTGGAGAGGAAAGATGAAGCTTCCTCGCTTCGCGTAGAATGCGGATAGGTGTTGATATAGTCCTCCAACGCCTGGATAGCATTGTTGAAGGGGCTCTTGGAGGTTTCATACTGCAACTTTGCGTAGTTGTAGAGGGCGTCCTCCTGCACTTCCTTGTCAAAATCATATTTGGCCGCCGACTTGAAAGTCTGGGAGGCCATGTTGGGCTGATTTGTCTTGATATAGCAATCGGACAGCAGATAATAGCTGTTCTGCGTCATCAGGTCGGGCTGTTTGTCATTGATAGCCTTGGTGAGATATTCGATAGCCTTTTCATAGTTTTGTTCACGATAGTAGGTAAAACCGGCAGCGAAATAGTCGTTGCGTTCCATTTCCACCTTGTCGGAAGCCAAAATCTTGTCGAAATTGCCGGCTGCAGCATCGTAATCATTGAGATTGTATTGAGAGAGTGCCACACAGCGGAGCACTTGCAATTGGGAAACATCCTTGGAGTTGCTCACGGTCGGCGCGTTTTTAAGCACTTCTTCATATTTGCCTTGCTTGAAATAGATTTGCGTGAGGAAATTGTTCACCTCATCCTTGTACTCGGGATCATCTTTCAGCAACAAGAAATCTTCCAAAGCAGCCTCATACTGCTTGTCCTGATAAGCCATGTAGGCCAGATAATAGATGGAGCGTTTCTGATAAGGGCCGGTCTCCTCCCGTGCCGACTTGAACATGGCCTTCGCCTTGTCATAATCGCCGGTCATGAAGTAGCAGTAGCCTTTCTTGAACTGGAACTCCGTCGCGCTTTCGGGCTGGATTTCATTCTCCATGATCTCGTCAAACTGCGCGAGGGCTTTCTTCCATTGCTTGCGGCTGAAGTAATAGCGGCCGAGATAGAAGCGGGCTTCGCTCACCGCAGAATGCACGGGATAGCGGTCAATGAATGACTGCAACAAAAACGCCGCGTCCTGATTGTCGAGTTTGGCAGCACACACGCCCATGTAGAAGAAGGAGTTGGTCTTCAGATCCTGCTGGACATCCTCCGTGTTCTCATAGACGTATTTAAAATATTGCTGCGCGGAGCCGTATTTCTCCTTGTTGAACAAGTCCATGGCCGTTTTGAACTCATATTGCGGCGATTTGAAGTTCTCTGTGCGCTGGGCAAAACCGGCAAGGCAAAGCCCCATTACGAACAAAACTGTCCACAAACTTCCTTTTACTATTTTCATACAAATGCCTTTTTATTCATTGAACATAATAAACGGGCAAATGTAGAAAAAAATTATACGGCGATTTTTCCTTTGTATATAGAAATGTAAACAGGTGTTTTTTAATAATTTTACTTCTTATTCGTGAAAAAGAAATCGTTCATGACGATGCGAATCTGAGCCCCGTAATTGAAGGTAAATTTGTTCTCGCCGGAGACGTTCTTACCCTGATAGACGCCCAACCGTCCGAAATAGCAATAAAAAGTAGGATCGATGGATACATATTTGCCGCAGACAATCTTGAGGCCTGCCGCGCCGGAGAAGCCGAATCCCGGCCCGCCGAAGATGTAGTCGTAGGTTTGCGCGCCGGGGTAGTAACCCTGATTGTCATAGATATTGAGTAAAGAATAGGTACTGCCTACCATTTTCCCATTCCTGTCCAGCAGCGCCGCCTCAAACGACTTGACCTTGGCATAATTAAATTGGATTCCCAACTCCACAAAAGGTTTAGCGACAGGATGAACGCTACTGAAAAGATAGGAAGCCGACAAATCGATCATGGAGCGGTACTCCTTGCCCACCATAGCAATCACAGGATTGGGATATAGATTTCCCAAATTAGTGCCTTTTTTTATCAGCACTTGTGAGGATGCGGTAAGCCGACTGAACGAATAAGAGAGTGCAATTGCCCAACCTTTTCCTAACTTGTATCGTGCACCCAAACTGACCATCATACTCAATTTGTAATGCGTTTCCCAATTGAAATCATCAGGATTCCATTCGTATATCTGATTATCTTCGCTAATAGAGTAGGTATCTCGAACCTGATTCACCCATTCACGACGCCAATAATCGTTTTTGAAGATGAAATCAAGATTGTTCTCGTTCAAATTGCTGCCGTTGTAGTAATTGGCGTTGAACTTGTCACCAAACAGCATACCGCCGGCGATGTAGAAATCAAAACCGCGGTCCGCCCAAGTCTTGTCCGTGATGGTGACCGGCACTCCGGTAATCAAAGTATCCTTCTGCGCAAAAGACACCGCAACTGCACAAACCATCATCAATGTTACAACAATTCTTTTCAGCATATGAGAAAATAATGAATTACCGACAACCTCTAATCTCTAATCTCTAAACTATAAATGCACGCACTCCTTGTACGCATCGGCAGCGGCCTCCATGATGGCCTCCGACATGGTGGGGTGCGGGAACACGGAGCGGATGACATCCTCGCCGGTCATCTTCTTGCGGCGGGCCATCACAGCTCCAGCAATCATTTCCGTGACATTGTCGCCAATGAGGTGGCAACCGAGCCACTCGCCAGTATTCTTGTCGAAGATCACCTTCACCAGACCATCGCGACTACCGGCAGCAGTAGCTTTGCCCGATGCGGTGAACGGGAACTTGCCGATGAGCACTTCCCTACCCTGCTCCGTGCAGGCGCGCTCGGTGAGACCCACGGATGCGATCTCGGGTGTGGTGTAGGTACAGCCGGGGATGTTGCCATAGTCAACGGGTTCGGGGTTGAGGCCGGCGATTTTCTCCACGCAAACCTCAGCCTCGTGTGAGGCCACGTGCGCGAGCGCGGGTCCGTGCACGATGTCGCCGATGGCATATACGCCTTCCACATTGGTGCGGTAGAAGTCGTCCACCACCACCTTGCCGCGTTCGGTCTGGACGCCGCACTCCTCAAGACCGATGCCTTCGATGTTGGTGGCCACACCCACAGCGGAAAGCACGATATCGCACTCTATTTCAGTTATTTTCTCTTTCGCATCTTTCACGGTCACCACGCACTTGTCGCCCACAACATCCACTTTCTCCACGGCGGCGGCGGTCATCGTCTTGATGCCGGCCTTGCGGAAGCAGCGGGCTAGCGTGGCGGCGATGTCATCGTCCTCCACGGGCACCAGTCGCGGCATGTACTCCACGATGGTCACCTTCGTGCCCATGGTGGCATAGAAGTAAGCCAGCTCACTGCCTATGGCTCCGGAGCCCATCACAACCATGGTTTCGGGCAGTTGCGGCAAGGTCAGCGCCTCGCGGTAGCCGATGATCTTCTTTCCATCCTGCGGCACATTGGGCAGACTGCGCGAGCGTGCGCCCGTGGCCAGGATGATGTGAGCGGCCTCATACACCTCAACGGCGCCGTCGGCTTTGGTCACTTCCACCTTATGGTCTTTCAGAAGCTTGCCAAAACCGGCAATCACCTCCACATTGTTCTTCTTGAGCAGGTACTGTACGCCCTTGCTCATTTGCTCGGCCACCCCGCGGCTGCGTTTCACCACGGCCTCGAAGTCGGGCTTCACTTCGCCTTCCACCTGCAGGCCGTACTCGGCGGCGTGCGACATATATTTGAACACTTGTGCGGATTTCAGCAGGGCTTTGGTAGGGATACATCCCCAATTGAGGCAGATGCCACCGAGTTCGGCGCGCTCCACCACGGCCACTTTCATATTGAGTTGACTAGCGCGGATGGCTGCCACATAGCCGCCAGGGCCGCTTCCGATAACGATAAGGTCGAAATTTTGCATGATATTATATTGATTTAAATTATTTACATTCATGTAGAGACGCACGGTCGTGCGTCTCTAACCCATAATTTGCCCATCAAAAAATGAACGTGCAAAAATACGGATATTATGTGAATATCACGCCAATTTTTATTATTTTTGCGGTCCTAATTAAAATACACAAAACAGTGGCAACAACAACTATTCTTTACGCTGCATTGACGATTGGCCTGATAGGCATGATAGCAGCCATCATTCTGTTTTTTGTTTCGAAAATTTTCCATGTGGAGGAAGACCCGCGCATTGACGAAGTGCAGGCCTGCCTGCCCGGCGCCAACTGCGGCGGCTGCGGCTTTGCCGGCTGCCGCGCCATGGCCGAGGCTATGGTCAAGACCATGGACCTCAACGTGGCCTACTGCCCCGGCGGCGACTATGACAAGATCGGGGAAATCTTGGGCATCAAGGCCGAGGCCCGCGAGCCGCAAGTCTGCGTGGTGCGCTGCAACGGCACGTGCGAGAACGCGCCCGCGAAGGTCAACTACGACTCCGCCGTCACGTGCGCCTTCGCCAACTCGCTGTACGCGGGTGAGAGCGCCTGCCCGTTCGGGTGCCTGGGCTGCGGCGACTGCGTGGATGCCTGCCAGTTCGATGCCATCCACATCAACCCCGAAACCCACCTGCCTGAGGTGAACGAGGACCTCTGCGTGGGCTGCAAGGCCTGCGCCAGAGCCTGCCCGCGCGGCGTGCTCGAAATCCGCAACAAAGGCAAGAACAACCGTCGCGTGTTCGTGGCCTGCAACAACAAAGAAAAGGGCGCCGTGGCCCGCAAGAACTGCAAAGCGGCCTGTATCGGCTGCGGCAAGTGCGCCAAGGCCTGCCCCTTCGAGGCCATCACCGTCACCGACAACCTCGCCTACATCGACTTCACCAAGTGCAAGGCTTGCCGCAAGTGCGTGGCCGAGTGCCCCATCGGTGCTATCCACGCCGTGAATTTCCCTGAAAAGAAAGCACCCGTGGCCGCCGAAGCACCCGCAGAAACCGCACAACCTGCGGAAAATGCATAACCACAAAATGTAGAGACGTGCCATGGCGCGTCTCCACAAGATCGAATAATCATTCGGACACAACAAAAAATGTAAAGACGGTGCATGCACCGTTTCCACGTTCCCAAGAATCAAAAAAGAATATCATGAACGATAGAATACCGCAACTGGCCGGCGAGTTGGCCAACGAAATCTCTAAAGAACTGAAATCCGACGTCAAAAAGCTGGGCAAGAAGACCTTCAACCTCGGTGGCGTGCACCCCGAGTCCAACAAGTTCGCCCACTCCGCAGAAGTGGTCACTTTCCCGCTGCCCGACCAAGCCGTCGTCTATATGACGCAGCACCTCGGCGCGCCCGCCACCCCCATCGTGCAAAAGGGTGACAAGGTAAAAGTGGGCCAGCTCATTGGTGAAGCGCAGACTTTCATGTGCGCCAACATCCACGCCCCCATCTCCGGTACCGTGAACCGCATCGATATGATTCCCGATATCTCCGGCTACAAGAAACCCGCCATCGTCATTGACCGCGAGGGCGACGAGTGGGACGAGAGCATCGACACCACGCCGGACATCATCCGCGAAATCAAACTCAACAAGGAGGAGATCATCGCCCGCATGAAAGACCGCGGCATCGTTGGCCTGGGCGGCGCTTGCTTCCCCACCCACATCAAATACATGCTCAAGCCGGAGCAGAAATGCGAGTATCTGATCGTCAACGCCGCCGAATGCGAGCCCTATATTTCCACCGACAACCGCGTGATTCTGGAACGCACCGAGCAGTGCCTCATCGGTATTGAAATCGCACTCATCGCCTCCGGCGCCGAAAAGGCCATCATCGGTATCGAGGACAACAAGCCGAGAGCCATCGCCGCATTGGTGGAGATGTGCAAGAAATTCACCAACATCGAAGTCCAGCCTTTGAAGATCAAATATCCGCAGGGTGCTGAAAAACAGCTTATCAAGGCCATCACCGGCAGAAGCGTGCCCAACGGCGCACTGCCAATTTCCGTGGGCTGCATCGTGAACAACATCACCACCATGTACGTGCTGTATCAGGCTGTGCAGAAGAACAAGCCCATCATACAAGCCTACACCACCGTATCCGGAAAATCCTTGCCAAAAGAAGAATGCAAGATCTTCCGCCTGCGTATCGGCACACCGATTCGCGACGTGCTGAACGCTGTGGGCATTCCTGAGGACACCGGCAAGATCATCTCCGGCGGTCCGATGATGGGCAAGGCCATCGCCAACATGGACGCATACATCGCCAAGGGCATGGGCAGCCTGCTGTTCATGAACGAAAAGGAGAGCAAGCGCGGTGAAGTGCACCCCTGCTTGCGCTGCGGCAAGTGCGTGGCCGGTTGCCCCATGGGTCTGCAACCCTACCTGCTGCACGCCTACTCCAACCTCAAACGCTACGAAGACTGCGAGAAGGCCGGCATCATGAACTGCATCGAATGCGGCAGCTGTTCCTACATCTGCCCGGCCAACCGCCCGCTCGTCGATTTCATCCGCGTGGGCAAGGCCAAAACCGGTGCCATGATCCGCGCCCGCAACGCGAAATAATACCAATATTTTCATTGTAGAGACGGTGCATGCACCGTCTCTACGTTTATAATCCACCATTATGAAAAAATCATTCGCCCTCATTATCGCCATATTCTGGGCCTTATGCTTGTGCGCCCAGGACCGCACCGACTCCATGCACGTGGCCCATTATGACCTGCATCTGGACATCATGGATTTCACGGCCAAAACCATCAATGGATACGTGGATTTGACCATGGTCACCAAGGTGAACAACCTGCCACAATATGTGCTCGACTTGCAGGGGCTGACCGTGGATTCCGTGTTTGTGGACGGACAAGGCACAACTTTTACGCACGCTAGCAACAAGTTGGCCATCCCATGCACTGCTGCGTTGGGTGACACCGCCATCATCCGTGTGTATTATCATGGTGCGCCCATCCGCGACTCCCAAATCGGCGGATTCTATTACGTAGGACAATACTGCTACAACATTGGCGTAGCCTTCGCCTACCAACCGCACAGTTTCGGCAGATGTTGGATTCCCTGTATTGATTTCTTCACAGACAAGTCCACTTACACCATGCACATCCGCACCGAAGCGGGCAAGATGGCCGTGTGCGACGGCATGCTGACCGATTCGGTAACGCTGGCAGATGGTACACACATCTGGACATGGGTACTGGAGCAGCCCATCCCCGTATATTTGGCGTCTGTGGCCGTGGGCAATTATATGCTGTATGAAGATGTGTATCATGGCATTGAGGCCGACATTCCCATCCACATCTATGCGCAACCCAGTTCTTTCAACAATGTGGCCGGTTCATTTGCCAATTTGAAAAACGTGTTGCAAATGTATGAGCAGAAGTTCGGTCCCTATCGTTGGCCCAGAGTGGGTTATGTGGATGTTAATTACAACAGCGGCGCCATGGAGCACGCCACCAACATCGCCTACCCACACTCCGCGTTTACCGGCAACGCCATGTATGAGACGCTCTATGCACACGAGTTGTTCCACCTTTGGTTCGGCGACCTCATCACCTGCAACCGCGCCGAAGAGATGTGGATCAACGAGGGCTTTGCCTCGTACGCCGAAGCGCTGACCTATGAGCATTTATACGGTCAAGAGACTTTTAAAGACTACGTTCGCGAAAACCATCATAACATACTCAAGAACCTGGCCAAAGACGAAGGCGGCCTTTATGCTCTGGACAATGTGCCGCAAGACAACACATACGGAGCACACTCCTACAAAAAAGGCTCTGCAGTCATCCACTCGCTGCGCGGCTATATGGGCGATTCGCTGTTCTTTGCCGGCATGAAAAGTCTGCTGAACCAATATGCCTACCAAAACGTCTCCTCCGAGCAACTGTTCAACTATCTCACTCAGGTCACTGGCATGAATATGCACGATTTCTACGAAGGATGGGTGCACCAGCCCGGATTCCTGCACTTCTCCATTGACTCCATCGTGCCGCTTCAGGGCAATCAATATAGAGTATTTCTGCACCAGAGACTACACGGAGCCACCCAATTTGCCAGCAGCAACCGCGTGGATCTCACCTTCGTGTCCGACCAACGGGAGCTGTACACCGTACCCAGCGCCACCTTCTCCGGCGAGACCGGTTATGTGGATGTCACCATCCCCTTCGTGCCCATGTTCGGTATGGTGGACTACTACGAGAAATTGTGTGATGCCGTTTTTGACTACACGACCGGCATGGTTTCTGGCGACATTTGGGAACCCACCGATGGTGCCTGCAAAATCACACTGGAAAACTTCCCAGATACTGTTCTGATGCGTCTGGAACACAACTATGTAGCAGCCGACGAGCCTGAAACTCTTCCGGAAGGCATTTACCGTATTTCAGACAAACATTATTGGAACATCCAAATGGCCTACAACACGGGGATCAACACCATTCCTGTTGGCACTTTAAGTTTCAAATACCAAAAAGGCAACAGTTATATGCTGGACAACGCGCTGATGCAGGGATACAATGAAACGAATCTCAAATTGTTGTACCGTCATTCAACTGGAGATCCGTGGCAAATCGTACGCACCACGCGCACAGGCAACCTCTATGCAGGATACCTCACCACCACGGCATTCTCTCCTGGACAGTATTGTCTGGCAGTGGGTGAACCGTCCGCGGCTATCGAGGAATATACTCAAGGAAGACTGCACATTTACCCGAATCCAGTAAAAAGCCAGTTGAACATCCTTTTGGACGACCCTGTAAAGATTCTGAAAGCATCCATCATGGATTCCACCGGAAGAGTGGTCAAAAGTATCAAACTCAAATCCGGCAGCAACACCATTCAGGTGGGCAGTCTTCCCAGCGGCACATACGTCATTTATGCGGTATCAGGGCACACAATCTATAAGAAACTCTTCATTAAAGAGTAATTGTAGATGTTTGGATTGAAAAGGAAAGATGTAACGACTTTTTTTGTACTTTTGCGCCCCTAAAAAAAAAGCGGATGTGGCGTAATGGTAGCCGCGCCAGACTTAGGATCTGGTGGCGAAAGCCGTGGGGGTTCGAGTCCCCCCATCCGCACAAGGCGACAAGCGAAGGCAAAGAGCCCTCGCTTTTTTGTTACCACCATTCCGCGAAACGCGTAGGCGTTGAGCGGAATCTCCGACCTCAAGCATATAATTTGCTACTATGCAGTCTGGACAGACATATCCCAACGACTGACTTTCGCGGCGGGTTGGTTCACTGCCCTGGCGCACACGACTCCCGCGCCGCGACTGGCCTACGCTGCATCGCCGGCACCTCACACTGCCGTGTGAGGCTACCATAAGGGCATCCCTTCGGGACACATTCCATAAGAGGCAAAGTGGTGTTAAATGCCGACCTCGGAGAGGTCATATTTCAGTAACACCAGATAAGCGTAGCGCAATCTGGTGTGGGAGGCCGCGGCCGACAGCCATCGCACCGCGGGCGTCACCTGCTCCGAAGCACCAAGTCTGCACGGTGCGAAAGGGAGACACGTGCAATAAGCACAAAAACACACGAAGCGCTATGCTGTCTGTACGCTCTCTGGCTCGTCGAACCACTCCGAGAGCGTTTCCTCCGCCTGCTGGATAATCTCCGGCGTGATTTTATCCCGCACTTTCCGGATGACCACCAGAATGGCCGTGGCCTCGTCCACCACACCCAACAACTTGAAGACATGCTGCGGTATCAGACTTACCGGGGAGACAATATACAGGATACAGCCGTATATCAACATCCTGTCTTTGGAGGACAACGACTCATCCTTCAAAACATAATACAAAATCAATAACGGCTTTGCGGCTATACGCCCAACAGCACGGGCATACGTTTTTATTTTCTGCTTCAGCGTGAGATACAGGCTGTTCCAATCTATGTTTTTTACTTTATCCATCAACTCTTTAGGGTCTTTCCCCATAATGATGTAGATGAAAATCAGAATTAATGTGGCTGTGATCATGATTTATTGATTTACAAACAGACACAATAGATGCCTTGGATCGGTAATAGTTTAACCCTTAATACAATTCAATCCACTCGTAAGTATTCGTCTGGTAATCCAGGAAACGGATCAGATCTTCCCTTTTGATGATGAGTGATGCAGTGTTGATGCACGGATGGAAGCTCACTTTCTCAGCCTCTTGGAGTTTTTTATCAATGAAAACATGCACATGGTGCTCCGTATCGTTGATCAGCCCGAAGGGCGTGACCGAGCCGGGCTGCACGCCCAGATATTTCATCAGGCGAGGCTCTGAAGCAAAACTGAGTTTTCCCTGGTGCAGTTTGTGCTCAATATCATGGATGTTCATATTCTGGTCGCAGTCGAGCAGCACCAGATAGTGGCGGTTGCCCTTGTGGTTGCGGAAGAAGAGGTTCTTGCAGTGCTTGGCATCATGCCCAGCCCAGTACTGCTTGGCAATCTCGATGGTCGGGGCCGCCGGATGCTCCAGGTATTCGAATTCGATATTCAACTGTTTCAGAAGGTCATATAATCTCGGGTCGCCGTTCATAAGAGGGAATAGGGTTTAGGGTACAGGAATTAGGATTGCAAAAATAGGAAAATATTCTGTAGAGACGTGCCATGGCACGTCTCTACAACAAATATTTCGATGCATCGTTATAGATGGCATCATTCAAAACATTTCCGTATTTTTGCCCTCCAATCAAAACAATAAATATGGCAAACAATACGCGTATGAAACAACTGATTTCTCTTTTCCTCATTCTCACATTGGCCCTGTTTTCAGGCTTTTCCCAGAACATTGATCCTATCACGGAGGGGATGGAGTGCACCTCCATCACCGTGGGCAAGCGGGCTTCGGCGGACGGTTCCGTGATGACCTCGCACACCGACGACAGTCACCGCTCGCGCACCAATATCCTGGTAGAGCCTGCGCGCGACCACAGCACAGGCGAGATGCAGACGCTGGTGAAACGCCAATGGGCCAAGCAGGAGCCCGGCCAAATGGCCCGTTACGAGAATGTGCCCGTGGGAGAAATCGACCAAATAGCACACACCTACCAGTTCCTGAACACCGCTTACCCCTGCGTCAATGAGAAACAATTAGCCATTGGCGAATCCACCTTCGGCGGACGTGCAGAGTTGAAATCCAACAAAGGGCTCATCGACTGCCAATGCCTCTGCATGTTGATGATGCAGCGCTGCGCCACCGCACGCGAGGCCATCCGCATGGCCGGCGACTTGCTGAAACGCTACGGCTGGAACGATGCCGGCGAGTGCCTCACCATTGCCGACAAGAACGAAGTGTGGCACCTCGAAATTCTCGGTCCCGGAAAAGACAAAGTGGGTGCAGTATGGGCCGCCCAGCGCGTGCCCGACGACCATGTGGCCGTGAACGCCAACGCCTCCACTATCCGCGAAATAAACCTCAAGGACAAGGACTACTTCATGGCCTCCGATAATGTCTATACGCTGGCCAAGGAGAACGGCTGGTGGGACGGCAAATCGACCTTCCAGTTTGCCTACGCCTACGCGCCCAGCACCCGCACCATGATTGCCTGTCGTCGCCGCGAGTGGCGCGTGTTCGACCTGCTGGCTCCGTCGCTGCATCTCGATCCTAACTCAGAAAACTACCCCTTCTCCGTTAAACCTGACACGCTGGTGACCGTCGAAAAAATGATGTCCGTGTTCAAAGACTACTACGAGGGCACCCCTTATGACATGCGCAAGACACTGACTGTGGCCGACAAAGACGGCAAACAGGTCATCTCCCCCATGGCCAACCCCTTCATGAAACGCGACGAGCTGAACCTCTTCCGCATCAACGGCGGCTGGAACGAATTGGGTGAGCGCAACATAGCCGTGCATTTCACCGTGTATGGCACCATCATCCAATGCCGTGCCGACCTGCCAGACGAGGTGGGCGCGCTCTGCTGGTTCGCCTTGGACAATGTAGCCTCCTCTATCTATATACCCATCTACGCCAACGTCACTGACCTGCCGGAAACTTACAAGACCGACGGTCGCATCACCGGCTTCAGCAAGGATGCCGCCTGGTGGGGCTTCAACCGCGTGGGTACCATCGCCTGCCAACGCTGGGGCGACATGCACAAAGTTATCGACTACTGGTGGAACCCGCTGCAAAAGCAGTTCATCGATGAACACAAAACAGTAGAGAAGCAAGCCCTGAAGCTCCTGAATGAGGGTAAACGCGCCGAAGCAATCCAAACCCTGACCAATTTCACCAATTCCTGCGGCAATACCGCCGTAAATGAGGCGTGGAAATTAGGAGATTACATCTGGACCACGTTTGATGGAATGTGGTAACAGAAAGGTGCAAGAGGTGAATGAGGTGCAGGAGGTAAATGGGGTGAATGGGGTGAATGGGGTGAATGGGAAAAGATGGGCATTCATTGTGGGCATCGAAGATGTCGCACATTGGGTGGCCCCGCACGGGAGTGAAGGGTAAAAGAGGAAAGAAGCTTGTAGGTGCACGTCTCTACAAATTAATAATTTTCATCTCGCAATTTTTGCAGTCAAATTGCAGTTGGAACCGATATTTTTCATTCCTGAGATATAGCGGGAACGTGACATTGGGCTTCTGTTTGTTTTTCGTACACATGCCCAACTCGTAACGCAAACAGTATTTGCACACCATCAGTTCTTTGCCGCGATAGTCTTGTGTCTTGTCAATTCCGTATTCTATCTGCTTGGCTCCGAAATCCTCATACACGGCCCGGTGCAACTCGTTGGTGATATTGCGCTTGTAGTCGGCCGCCTCCAACACTTGAGCGGGCTTGTACACCAACAGGCTATCTTGTGGCTGGAAATGCTCCACCCGTGCCGCCGAAAGCTGCTCAGCTGCTTCTGTTCTCAATTTATTGATGAAAGAGGTGGGCAAAAAGAATCCTGAAACCTGCACATCTAAACGGCGCAACTGGTATGGCGTATTTCCCATTTTGGACAAAGAAGCACGCAACTGGCCATCGGCCATCTCCGACTTGTTGGCTTTGGTCTTTTCAATTTTCGCAGGAACCGACACCTCTACCCCATCTTCATCTTTCAACAAAAGGCTAAAGCCATTTTCTATTTCCGAAAAGACCATATCCACCGCAATTCGACGCTCGGCGCTCTTCCCCTCCAGTTTCTTCTCAAAATCCTTATCCACATTACGGTACAAATCCACCTGTTTGAACACAGACACGGGCTTGTGCGGAATAATCCGTTTGCCCGAAACGCCATTCACGAAAAAGCCCTCCAACTCGCCAGTTTTGTTCACAAAGCAAAGTCCGTCGCCATTAACAATTGCTTCTCCACCCTCATACAGCAACTGGCCTCTGTCATCCTGCCGCAGCGTTCCGATTTTGCGCCCCATGGCCTTGGGCGTGTCAAAGGAGGCCATCTTCTCGCGCTGGCCATCCACAAAATAGGAGGTATAACCCCGATTGAAGGTTTTCTTGGGGTCCGGTTCAAAGAAAATGGTGGTCTGCCCACTGCCCGATTTGACAAAATCAGGTTTCCCAGACAATATTTGGTCAATTATCCTTCGGTAGTAAGCGGTGATGTTCTTCACATAGTTTTCATCTTTCAAGCGTCCTTCCACCTTGAAGGAAACCACACCTGCGTCCATCAAATCTGCCAGATAGGCCGAGCGGTTCATGTCGCGCAACGAGAGCAGATGCTTGTCCTTGAGCAGCGTCTTGCCTTTGGCATCCTGCAAATCGAACAGCGTGCGGCAAATCTGGGCGCACGCTCCCCTATTCCCGCTACGGCCCGTCATCATGCGGCTGATGTAGCACTGGCCGCTGTAACACACGCACAGCGCACCATGCACGAAAGTCTCCAACTCAATGGAAGTATTCTTGCGAATGTTCTGAATGGTGTCCAAATCCACCTCACGTGCGAGAATAGCACGTTTGAAGCCCATCTTTTCCAACATCTGAACTCTTTCCAAAGAATGGTTATGGCACTGCGTACTCGCATGCAACGCGATGGGTGGTAAATCCATCTTCAGAATTCCCAAGTCTTGGATAATCAACGCATCCGTCCCCATCTCATAGAGCTGCCAAATCAACTTCCGCGCATCCTCCAACTCTTGGTCATAAAGGAGCGTATTGACGGTGACATGCACTTTGGAGCCGTAAAGATGGGCATAGCGTATCAGTTGCTCCAAATCCTGCAGCGAATTGCCCGCGGCTTGGCGTGCGCCGAAGCGGGACGCACCCACGTACAGCGCATCTGCGCCATGCTGGATGGCCACCTGCCCACTGTGCAAGTCCTTGGCCGGAATAAGCAATTCTATTCTATTCATCCGCAAACGATTTTGCCTTTATCGGGAAATCTTTGGACAACTCACCGGAATAGTAGAAATCGTTGCCGATCACACCAAACGTGTAAACTTTGTCGTTCACTTCGATATGGGAGCCACCACATTGCGGGTGGTCGCTGGGCTTTGATGCAGCAAAGCCAAGGTTAAAGAGCGTGCACAGGATATCCGGACGATTGGAAATGTCGTAGCCAGCTCTTTTCCATTGCAACATGGTCTGATGCAAAATACAACCCGTATAAATGTACGAATAGAGATGGTTGTGATAGTCGGTCAGGCGCGCGGTGCGCTCTGCCGTATGGTTTTCGGTATTGAAATCGAGGATATGCTCGTATTTTTTCCCCATATAGAACTCGCTCGATGGGTCTTTCAGATTCTCCTCCACCTTTTGCGCCGTGAAATCCTTGATGCCGTTCACGCCGAAGGAGAACTGCGACTGCACAGAAAGCACCTTCACTGGACCGAGATACTGCTTGTACATCTCCCGCTTGGAATTAAATAGGCGGATCTGCTCACCGACCAAACAACTCACAATCAAACGCGGTTCCACGCCAGTCAGACGGGCAGCCTCTTCAATCACATCCTTGTCTTTCAAAATCGCATCTTTCAATGATGGCCAGGCACCTTCATTCATCCAAGGTATCAAATGATCGGTGTTTTCCTGCTTCGGATATTTGGCCAGCACGGACTTCAAATCGGTCACCATCTGCTGATACTGGCGAGCTGTATCGCCATCTTGCAGATACATATTGGCGGCATACAACATCTGATTGATGGCGTCAGGCCGTTCACTAAGTCGCCCTGCCTCCAGAATCAAGTGCGCGTTTGTTGGATAAAATTTGCTCAAAGCCACCAGATTGAGGTAGTCCTGCATGTTGTTTTCAAAAATCTTGGAGGAATCTTTAAGATTGTTTTCCATTTTATAATCGGCCAGATAACGATTATTATTATCCACGCCGCCTCGGTTCTTGGTGAAACCCAATTCATAAAAAGCCCAGGCCCCGATGACCGCAAAACCGGCCAATGCGAACAAATGAAGAAGAATTTGGAAGAATTTCGTTCTTCCTTTCAGCATCTTCCAAGCGCCTTTCAGTGATTTTTTCTCCTGATTATCAACTACTTCTGCTTTCATTTTTCTAAATACAAAAACGCGGCAAAAGTATGAAAAAAAGACATCTAACGTATCAACATCACATTGCCTCTTTTTTCCAGCATTTCACCCTCTATACAGGTGCCCTTGAAGTAATAATCATACACCCCGTTGGGGCACTCCTTTCCCTTGTAGGTGCCGTCCCAACCCTCTTTGAGATCGGTGGTTTCAAAGACTTTCTGTCCCCAATGGTTATATACCACGAGATAGAAATTCTGCAATATCAGGCTTCTGACAAAAAGTTTGTCGTTGTGCCCGTCCGCATTGGGAGAAAAGGCATTGGGTATGAAGACAAATGTGTCATTGCAAGTCAGTTTTATCACATCAATGGTGACGGTGGCAATCTTACTGCACTGGAAAGTGTCGGTAACCCTGACCGTGTATGTTGTGGTACTTAATGGCCAAGCTTTTGTTGTCGGAACATTTGATGCTTGCAATGATTCGGTGGGCGACCATTGGTACACGTAATCAGGACCATAATCGGTGGCATAAATCGTAGTGGTGTCCATCTGATTGATGATGCAATAGGCACACCACGCCTCCAGCGGGGTCGGGAACGTGCCCGTCCGCTTCACCACTTGGCCTTCTGTAGTGGCTGTGCAACCGTAAGGATTGGTCACGGTCACCGCATACGTAGTGGAAACTGCCGGAGAAATATACGGGCTTTCACCGGAATAAGAAGTGCCGTCGCCGAGTTCCCAATGATACTGGCAACCAGCGCCACCATCATGCTCTATGGTCAACGTGCCGCCATCCTCAAAGCATATCAATATATCCGGATGCTCCAGAATATGGACAGACGACACTGTCACTTGCACTGCGCCCTCCATCTCACAGAACTCATCGGCCACGCGAACATAATAGGTCGTGTTAGCCTCCGGAGAAACGCTCACCTGACTTTGTCCTTGCCCAAATATGGATGCAAAATCGGGCGTCATGGACCACACAATCGAGACAGGTGCGGACGGGTTCGTCAAATCCACGTGCAACAGGGCAGCCTCACCGGCACAAATCACCGTATCCGGCATCAAAGTGGCTGGCAATGGATTCACCTGCACGCGCTGCTGCAAAGTGTCCACACAAGCACCGTAAGACACCTCCAAGGAATAAACAGAAGTCTGGGAAGGAATAATAACCGGATTGGAAATCTGATCATTCTGAATATCGGGATTGGGGAGCCAATGGTATTGAGTATTGGCAAAGGGCTGCAGGCCTATCTGCACAAAATCACCCATACAGACCGACAGGTCCGGAAGCGTATCCAACGTATTGGTAAGTACCAGCAGGGATTTGCGCAAAGTGTCCGCAAAATTGCAACTGCCCAAGTCTTGCACGACGAGCGTCACAGAATATACACCAGCCTGAGCATAGAAGTGTACCGGAGAACTCTCGGTCGAAGTTGTACCATCTCCGAAATCCCAAAAAAAACTTGTGCTGCTGCCGATTGTTTGCGAATGGTCTGAAAAATGCACAGAATCAGGGGCGCATACGGTGCGCGGCATGGAAAAATCAGCCACCACCTCAGGCAGGCCAAAATCCATCTTGATAACGCCCAGATTGCAGTTTGAGCTTCCATTTTCATTGCTCCAGGCTCCGTTCGTGGTCGGAAAATCGCTTTGTCCACCGCAGCCAGCACACACAGCCTGGTAAATCCTGCCCTTGCGGTCAAAACGGCTCGTGCCCCCATCCACATGCTCACGCGCGCTGGCGACAGTCGTGCCGCCGAAAAAACTGGCATATTTCAGCTGGGAAGCATCATCACTGATACAAATAAAGTAGAAATCGCTGCCATCCGTAAACGATTGGAATGCATCGTCTGTAATAGGCAGACCAGACGTACCGCCAAATCCGTTAAGCTGTAGTCCACCCCACCCCGACATATAGATATTGCTGCAATAGTCCACCATCAACGCCGTAGGCGAAATGTCAGGCCCCCCATTGCCCGTACCAAAGGCAGTTGACCAGATCACCGAATCCAACGACGGGGAGAGCTTGGTCAGAAATTGGCCAGCGCCAGGGACAGCATAGAGGGCATTGTGAATCCATACATTGCCCGATGCATTCGTCTGCCCGAACAGATGCGGATGATTCTGACGGTCCACTTTCACCAAATAGCACTGGTCATAACCAGATCGGCCCAAAAATGTACTATGAGAAAGTTGCCTTCCGTTTTCGGAGATATGTGCAACAAAACCATCGGCATCGCCCGCCAAAGCAGTCTGCTGAGCATCGGGGGTTGTCGGGTAATCCGAGGAGAGCGTACCGCCGCACACATACACGCTGTTATCCGAAGCCAATGCCATGCTGTAGCCAGCTTCATTACCCGATCCACCTAGATAAGTGCACCAAATCATCTGCGACAAGTCCTGGTTCATCTTGAACACGCACACATCCTGTGTTCCGTTATAGGTCGTATCGTATGCATCGGGGGTTACTGGAAAATCTGGTGAATAGGTGGAAGACACGACCAGCACATTGCTGTTCTCGTCAATCAGAATTTCCCCACGATTATCATCTGCATAGTTTTTCCTCAAAATGCTGGCAATGTTGATACCGTCATTCATGGATCCGCCAACGAATGTGGACGCCAACAACGAATCACCGGCAGCACTGAACTTGGAGATGACAATATCAGAGCCTTGACCGAAAGTAAGATTTGTGGACAAGGTAGTGTTAGGCCCTCCATTGAAAGTAGTGTCAAAAGCACGCAGCGTCACGGGATAATCCGCTGAACCTGTAGTGCCCAGAACATAGAGTTCATCATTATCGTTTACATACAAGCTGTGCGGAATGTCCAATGCCGAGCCTCCAATATAAGTGGAATAGAGCAAATTATTGCCTTGAGCATTAAATTTCGAAATGGAAATATCCGTTTGTCCGCCGGCAAAATTCACTTGATAGGCACCCAGCGTGGTCGGGTAGCTTGCGCCGAAGCAAATACCACCACCGTATAGGTTCCCTTCAGAATCATAGGTGGCCGTATAGCCCCAGTTGTCGGAGGCCGAGCCAGAGTACGACGAAAAAACCACCACGGGGTCAATAACCAGCGGAAGGTTGGTGTTATATGGCCCCAGTTTGAAAGAAAGGGTTGAGTTCTGCAATACATAGTCACAGCTTACAAAAAGCGTATCCCCATTTTCGTCCAACTGATACGCAACAGGCGGCAGCTCAATCACACGCGCCACAGGTGTCGTCACAATCAAATGGTCATTGGAAAGTTTCAAGGAAGAAACACCATCATAATCAATCTTGATTTGATAAGGATCAGCGGCTGGCGAAACAACAAACTCATATTTTATGGAATGATGATGTTGCGAAACCATCAAATCGACTCCATCATAAAGTTGACGGTAACATAAAGACTTGAACAATGGCACGCGAGTCGCCCATGAGGAAGGATTAGAACCATAAAAATAGTTATGGTAATGAGAATAACTTTCTCCAGGGACAATTATCGAAGATGGCGATGCACCAGCGAAAGACATCCGGTATGCGGCAGCATCAATTGAAGATTGTGACTTATGCTCAAATTTATTCTCATAGAACTGATGAAGCTGTTCGGGCGAGAGCAAGGCAAAAGTAAAGGCATTGCCCTCTGCAAACATAGAGCCTCCATGCAGACGCGCCGCATAGCGCACAGGAACGTCCCACTGGCCGTCATTACGCACGAACTCCAACACGTGCGTAGACAGCGTGTCCGTTGGCCGTGCTTGGACTAAGCAGACAGCACACAGCAACAACAACAAGGCAAGACAAAACAGCTTCTTCATATTCTTAAAGAGTGGCACAAAGATAATAAAAAAAAGAGACCGCCTTATGGGCGGCCTCTTTCTGAACGAGAATAGTAATAATTATCTTTTGACGATTCTAAAGATAGCAGCTCTATGTTCTTCACGTCTCGGATCCTGAATGTTTTGTTTGTTCTGAGGATCGTTAACAGTGTAAGAAGCGGTACGGATTTGTTCAGGATGAACACCCTTTTGGATGAACAAATCTCTAACCTTGTTAGCTCTTCTCTGAGCAAGATCACGGTTGTGTTCCTCAGAACCGAGGTCGCAAGTGTAACCTTCCACTTCGAGAGCGAGTTTCGGATTAGCCTTCAAGATTTCAACACATCTGTCGATATTGTCGTTCACATCTTGAATCTTAGGAATATCCTTGTCAAGATCGAAGAGAATCTTTGTTCTTGCCAATTCTTCCTGAAGATCACGGATGGCTTTCTTGTCATTTTCGTTCAATTCTTCATCATCTTTATCCAACAAATCACATTGAGGAACAATGTAGATGTATTGAGGATCTTGTTTAATGATGATCGGCTCATTTTTCTTCTTCTTGAGCTCTTCAAGCATTTCCTCTTGAATATCACGTTTGGTCTTTTGAACAGGATTAGCGCAGCACTTGATGTGAACACCAAGTTTCAAACCGACTTGTACTTGATTCCATTTCGTGCGAATCTTGCTGTATTCATCATTCTTCTTGTACTCTTCGAGGATATTAGAAGCAAGTGTACCATTGAAGGTAGGCTCATTGTTTTGATCGTTGAAAAGAGGTAATTTTTCTTTCGGAAGTATGTCCAAGAAATTGACTTTGCAGAAAGCACCAACATAACCATCAGCAATGCGGCTGATTCTGAAAATGCCACCGAAGTCAGCTTCAGCGCCGAAAGAGCATCTGAGTTTGGTTCTGACGTCTTTGCCATCATAGATACCACCATTGAAGTGGTTCTCCATAGGATAATCGACGTTATAATCTTGACCATAAGGATCCTCAACAGCCCAAGTGTTGATAGCACCTTCGCCCCAGAATACGTTTTTACCTTTCATGAAGGGGAAGTAGCCATAAAGACCCAAGCCGGCGTAAATACCACTACGGCCATCGAAAACCCACTCAAACTGTGCCATCAAAGGAACTTCGATAGCCCAGATAGATTGTCTTTCTTTCAAGCCATTGGCATTCCAGTACAAATCATAATAAGTTACATCATTATTGAAAGAATGATCAGGATATTGAGGCAATACACCTTGGCCAGCAAAAAGGGCTTTGGCACCCACATGATTCAGCTCAGCGCCGAGGCTCAATCCCCAATGTTCATTGAAGAAGTAAGCATAGTGAATAGAAAGCAATTCGCTGATGGAATAGTATTGCTTGAGATCAATTCTACGATAAATGTTGTTGGTGTAACCCACACCACCGTAAAGATTGATACGATGAGGGCAGAAAGTGGAGGTTGCCACGTTTTTAACGTCGGCATTGTCATTGGTATTTTCTGTTTGTGCTTGCTGCGCAAAGGCAGTGCAACACATTGCGAAAATAAGACTGAGTACTAATAAATTCTTTTTCATAATATATTCTTTTTTTTCTTATTACTTATTAATGGTAAAACCGGTGGGTTAGTGGCCGAAACCACTAACCCAGGGTTTCAAATTATTTTACGATAACGAATTTAACAGTCTTTGTTTCGCCGTTAGCCAGGGTGATGCGACCGAAGTACGTACCAGCAGCCTTGAAACCAGCAACCTTCGTGATAGGCTCAACGTTGGTGATGTGGTTCACAATAGCGCCGACAGCATCGTAGATATCGAGCGTAGCATCCACAAGTTCTTCAGCAGTCATATCGAGTTCGACAGTGACAACTTGTTGTACAGTTGCAGGAACAGGATAAACCTTCACAGAAGAGTTTGCAGTGTAGTATTGCTCGCAAGTACGATAGGTAACGATACTACCGTCAGCTTCTCTAGAAACAACCTCGATGGAGTAGAAGCCGTTCAGGCCACCGACCTCTTGGTAGTTCTTGTAGATAGCACCCGGGATAAGTTCACCATTTCTGTACCATTGATAGCTGATGAAGGTATGACCACCGTTGGTAGCAGGATTGTTGTTGATGATAGCAACATCATCCCATCTTTGCATCATGAACGGTTGATCGCCAGTAGCAAATTCGGAGGTGAAGATAGGTCTTCTCACGATGATGTCATAGTTACAACCACCAACAGAGAATACTGCATGGTAATCGCCAGGAACATCAGGTGTTGCGAATGTAGCTGTGTTATTGACAATCGTACCCGTCACAACCATACCGTTGTCATAAGTTACAGTGAACTCGGAGTTAGGCGTACCGGAAATCATGTTGAAGTCAATCGTAACCTCGTTCACGTCGCACTCAGCCATGAAGAGTGTCTCGCTGAAGTTGATATCGTTAACGAATACCGTAGCGATAGCATTCAGACCAAGTTCGCCGTTGTCGCAATAGTTGTCAGACAGGTAAGTGATTCTGTACTGAGTCGTATGAGACGGGCTTACATAGAGAGTATAATCATTGGTGTAAGCGTCGTACATTTGAGTAGAACCATTGGACAGGTCAGTCACGATGAAGTGGAACGGAGCAGTACCAGTGAAGTGGATGGTCAGAGCAGCGTTGTCGTCAGAAACATTTGCGCAGACAACAGAGCCGTCACCGCTGACGAATGCAGCTGTAGGCAGTTCGTGAACTGTTACATAAGTAGAGACTTGATCGCTGTTGGAGAATGAACAGCCACTACCGAGGATTGTACCCTCATAAGGAATGTAGGTCGGATAGTAGGTGTAGAGACCAGGTACTGCAGGAGTATGAGTAGCGTCACCACCGAAGTTAGCAACATTGGAAGGAACGCCGTTGAATTCAACAACCCACTGGATATGACCGTTGGTATTACCATTCATATCGGTTACACCACCAGTGATATGAGCGTGCAATTGCACTTCTTCACCGAGGCAGATGTTGCCAACAGGATAAACCACAGCAGCATCCCAGTTAGGTTTAGCATTAACCACAACTTGCAGAGGTTCGGAATTAGCCACACCGCAACCGTGAGCGAACTGACCAACAGGAGTAACGTAAGCAACATAGTTATAGTTGCCAACGGTATTCAGAGTCTCAGTAATTTGGTTCTGAGGCAGTGCGCTGTTGTTAGTAGCCACAGTGTTGTTGTTCTTCTTCCAAACATAGGTGTAAGAACCATAGATGTCACCGTTGTTGAACGTACCCATGTTATTAGAAGCGTTCAGAACAGTAGCAGTCAGCGTGATGTTACCACCCTCGCAGAGAGCGAGACCGTCAGCAGAGGTAAGACCGATAACCGGAGTCTCAGCAACCTTCAGCACAACTGCATCAGACCAATCGGAAGCGCAGTTGAGAGCTTGATCCTGAGTCAGCACTTTAACCTTGTAGCTGTAGGTACCAGCAGCCAGCGGAGCTGTTTGGTAAACATTACCATTTGCAGAGCTGATTTCGCTGCCACCGAGTTGCCATACGTAGGTCAGAGGAGCGTTAGTTTGGTCACCGTGAACTGTAGCGGTGAGAGTAGGAGCTGCGCCAGCACACATTGTGGTGAAGTCAGCTGCAGCAGTTACAGTCGGGTTAGCAACAACTTGGACAGGTTGTGTCAAGGAAGCGGTGCTCGTACATTCAAGCGTGAGCTGTGAAGAAGTCACAAGCACAGTAGCGTTGATGTTGCCTTCCGTAACCATGGAAGCAGGAACCGTGATGGTTTGTGCAGTAGCATGTACCGGCTGGCCATTGACGGTCCAAGCGTAGTTGAATCCAGTGTAGTCGCTAGCATTGTGGTTAGCAGTCAATTCAACCTGACCACCAGCGCAGACAACAGCATTGTCAGCAGTAATGGTAACAACAGGTCTTGCCATAACTGTTACATACACATTGCCAATGGAGTTAGCGTTACAACCGGAGTTAGCGTCTGTAGAAGCGATAGAAACATTGAACAGGTAACCGTTGGTGCTTGCAGGAAGCTCAGCGGCTGCAGGAGCGAAGGTAGGCTCATTATTCGTGAAGGAATAAGAGTTAGTACCATTGGTCCAAGTCCAAGTGTAGGTATATTCAATTCCTTCAGGATATTCACTGCCTTCGTGAGAAACAGTAGCGTTCACGCGAACCACATCGCCTTCGCAAACAACATTGTTAACAGATGTTGTGGAAATGGTGACAGTAGGATCGTTTACAATAGCAGTGTAGAAGGAGTTGGAATTTGCGGAGCAATGAGAACCAGTAATCTGACTTGTCACAGCGACAAAGTAAGTATGGTTACCATCGGTCAACAACGGAGAGGTTGTGAAACGAGTGGAATTAGCACCCGTGATAGCAACATCAGCACCGTCAATCTTCTCATACCATTGATAAGTAACGAAATCGTTCGGCAGGATATCGTTGGTAATCGAAGCTTCCAAAGTAGTAGTACCGCCTTCGCAAACTGTAGGATTGTTCAGAGCGCTTACAACAACATTGTAGGAAGGAATCACAGGTACGCTGAAAGTATCAGATACTGTTTCGCAACCAGAACCGGTTTGTTTAACAATGACGTAGAATGATTGAATGTCATTGACAGAGAGGATACCAGTATTCAAAGTAGGATTGGTTTCACCAACCAAGATGGTACCATTTCTGTACCATTGATATGAAGGTTCACCAACACCACCGTCAACTGTAGCAACCAACATGGTGGTACCACCGTCGCAAACTGTCGTAGGATAGGTCGGAGCCACGATGATGGCAACAACAGGATCAGCAACGATCTTTTGGTTAACGTTGTTAGAAGTAGCAGCGCAACCATAAGCGTTAGCAGAAACTTCAACCCAGTACACGATAGAGTCAGTACGATTAATAGTATCGAGTGTCAGGTAGTTCACAGATGTAGTAGCGAACGGAGTCTCAGTGTTGACATTGCTGTACCAATTGTAAACATAAGGAGCAATACCATTGGTAACAACATCACCACCTTGTACATCAACCGTCAGAGTGGAGAAACCACCTTGGCAGATGATAGGTTTGTCGATAGACAGCGTAGCAACAGGATCTGCAATGACCGTGACAACAGGAGCGTCAACCACGATTTGACAACCAGGCAGAGAATTCACAACCACAGTGTACTGGTAAGCTTGCTGATTAGCAGCAGGAGAAACAGTCAGTGTAGGCAGTGTATCGCCTTCCATCAATTGATTGTCATAGTTGTACCATTGATAGGTGTATTCAAGATCTGTCGGTTGAGCAACAGTGTTGAAGGTAACTGCACCACCTTCACAGATAGTCGTAGGACCATCAACAGTAACTCTGACTTCAGGATCCGGAATCACAACAACGTCAGCGTCATCAGAGATAACAGAGATACAACCCGGCATTTCAAATACTACGATAGCATTGTAAGTATGTGTTGTGCCATTAGTCAAACCAGGCTCTTGGTGATAGGTTGACATATGAGCACCCGGGATAATACTACCATCCATCATCCATGAATAGACAGGAGTACCATACTCGCTATAATCGTTAGTGATAGTGAGGTCAACATCTCCGTTGGAGCAAATCATAGGATGATTTACAGTAATGACAGGAGCTGCAGGAATAGGATGAACAATAATAGTAGTTTCATCGATATCGTAACACTCAGAGTTGGTTTGGAATACCTTCACACCAATAGTGGTCGTTTCAGACAGAGTAGTCGTGTAACGGAATCCAGTAGCACCAGGGATGTAGTAGTTATAATGAGTTGTTACAGTGTCATAAACATAACCGCCACCAGGTAAGTAATCAATAGCGAGGATTTCAGTAGCTGTTCTGATTTCATACCATTGGAAGATCATATTATCAGCATTCCAATCTCTCAAGTTAGCTTGCAGCGTAACTTCGCCGTTAGCACAGATTTCATTAACATTAGAAGTAATGTTAACCTCAGGTTTAGCATATACATAAACTTCGTAAACCTCAGACATGGAAGCGCAAGCATTAGCAACTTCAGCTCTCTCTACGCTCACTTGCACACGGTAAGCTTCGTCGCGAGGAGAAAGATAATCAGCGAAGAATCTGCTGTTGCCCAAGTTGTAGGAGTTGTTATAGTTGATAGCACCATCAACATACCAAGTGTAATTCAAGTTGCCGATAGACATACCGATAGTGTCAACGTTAGCAATCAACATAGTGTAATCGGTTTCGCAAACATGCTGATCACCAGTGATAACCACAACAGGATTACGATAGATGGTCAGAGGTTGAGAAGCCACAGGCAGAGAAGTACAACCCGGTTCTTCAAGTGTTACAACAGCAGTGTACACAAACTGTTGAGTATTCTGATCAACCGTAACAGGAGAATCGTAGAGAACTCTGTTAGTAGCGCCCGGGATACGGATACCATTTCTGTACCAAGTATAAACATCCGTAGCACGAGGAGTATAAGTGTTGGTATCAGGAATAGCTTCGATACGGACCTGACGACCCTCACATGCAATGTAGTCATTCAAAACAACTTCTTTGATAATAGGATCGGCTTTCACGATAACCATCAGAGGCTCGCTACCAGCGATACAACCAGAAGTTCTCTGGAGAGCAGTCATATAATAGTAATGAGTGTCTAATGAAGGAACAACGGTGTAATCAAGTTCAGTAGCAACACCAATCAGGTTAGTACCAGTCGTACGTGTGCTATCATACCAGTGGAACTCAAGCATATCAGCATTGTAGTCATCCAGATTTGCAGTAAGGGTAATCTCACCACCAACGCAGATAACAGGATCAGATACTCTTGCGTGAACCACAGGATTATCGTTAACTTGTACATTAGCATCATCTCTTACAGTACAACCATATTGGTTAACCATTTCAACTGCGAAGCTGTAAGCATAGTCTCTGTAAGGTTTGTGCAGCTTGATAGAATCATTGTGTTCACCATAGTACTCAACCAAGTCAGCAGCTGCTACCAAAGTGTCAGCGCTGTTGTCTTCGAACCATTTGAACTTATAAGGACTTGTCGGGATAGGAGTGACGTTAGCATACATCACGATGTTCATACCCGTCGTGTCGCATACGATAGGATCGGTAACCAGTCTGATTGCAGGATTCGGGAATACAGTAACGATAGCTGCATTCGTAGTATCGGATTCGCAACCAGCAGCAGTCTGGCGCACGCTCACTGCATAATGATAAGTAGTAACGTCGCCGTTCAAAGCTTCAGGAGTCTCAACGTAGATAGAGTCGTGAGCGGTCGGGATCACAGCACCGTTACGGTACCATGTATAAACCTCACCACCGCGGACACCACCGTGAACGTGAGCAGTCAAAGTGACGAATCTGCCTTCGCAAATCGTGTCATTTGCAGCAGCCAAGTCGTTGGTCACGCTGTCGATAACAGGAATGCTGTCAACGTTGACCACAACATTGTTACTCTGGGCAATACAGAGAGATGTACGCTGCAGAGCGGTCATGTAGTACTTGTGTTCGCCAATAGAATCAGGTACGAAGGTGTAGCTCATTTCAGTAGCAGCAACCATGTCGGTTGTGTCGCCGTTGAACACGTCATACCAGTGGAACTCAAGCATATCAGCATTGTAGTCGTCGAGATTTGCAGTAAGGGTGATTTGACCACCTTCGCAAATGTTGTATTCAGTAGAAATTGCGTGTACAATAGGATTGTCGTTCACATAGATCAAAGCGTCATCTCTTGTCGTACAACCGTACTCGTTCACCATCTCAACGGCGAAGCTGTAAGGATAGTCGCG
>Ga0310690_10000735_pt1 | contig 65563 bp, 49 predicted proteins | sample AusTroGonzalo_MG_2_FD_207661 | JGI IMG/M metagenome (GOLD analysis project Ga0310690, IMG submission 207661) | Bovine rumen microbial communities from tropical cattle in Woodstock, Queensland, Australia - Gonzalo_04 (v2) (version 2) | ecosystem: Host-associated > Mammals > Digestive system >... | reverse complement strand
ACTGTCCCATCGACCTGCGCCCGGTGTTCCACTTCGAGTCCGGCGGCAATGGCGCGATACCCTTTTCACTCCCCTACACAGCGGAGACCGACCGTCTGCCCGTAGGCGAAAGGGCAAGGAGGCTACGTACGGAGTTGAACGTGCAGACCAGACCGGAGAACCTATACACAACAGTGGCCAATCTGCGGTCAGACTTCGACCGGTTTTTTGCCTCGCCGCTGTCCGTGCGACAGACATCGCCTATGGTCGTCAAGAGCGGAAGGAAGAAAGATTCAGCCAACAATACCTACGGCATATCCTACGCAGGACATCTCGACTTCGGCGATGCCATAGCCCAGCAGGTGAAGACCGTGAGTGTCAGTGCCGGCTCCTATTCCTATCCGCTGTGGATTATTGCCTGCGAGTATAAGGGCATCATCCGCATGAGGCTCGTGCAGGCGTTTGAGAGCGACCGTCTGGCCACCGTCATCCATCAGGAACTTGCCGCCCTTTTCCCCGGCACCACTTATACAGACCGGGGATTGCATGATTTCGACTCGTTCCCTCTGGGGAGCGTTCCGCGTAAAGGCAATAAACAAGTATAACTCTTTAAACAAAAACAAAATGAGAAAGATTCTCAATTGGGTGCTTGTCGCCATCTTCATCTGCGGCGCGGCAGTGTTTGCATATGGTACGGCGAACGATGACAATCCGGCGGAGAAACAGCCTACCATTGAGCGGATTGTGGAGCGCGGCACGTTGCTGGTGGGAACCACGGGCGACTACCGGCCGCTGTCGTATCGCGAGGCCGATGGCAACTATTGGGGCTTCGGTATTGAGATAGCAGAGAAGATAGCCGAACGTGTCGGAATAGGCATCGCGTTCGTGCAGACCTCGTGGCCTACGCTGACCGCCGATGTTCAGACTGAACCACAAACATTTGACCTTGCCATCGGCGGCATCACGATTACCGACACCCGACGGGAGACGATGCTGATGAGCGACGGTTACCTATGCAATGGCAAGACCATCCTCTGCCGCGCTGCCGATGCCGACCGCTATCAGTCGCTGGCAGACATCGACAAGCCGGAGGTGCGCGTGATGGTGAACCCCGGTGGACTGAACGAGAAGTTCGCCAATGAGAACCTGACGCACGCCATCATCATCGTCTATCAGAAGAACGAGGAGATTCCCAATCAGGTGGCCGAGGGCAATGCCGACGTGATGATTACCGAAATCACCGAGGCTCCGTGGTACGTGCAGAACGACCCACGTCTCGCTGCCCCGCTGATAGAAAAGCCTTTCACCCACGGCGAAATCGGCGTACTGATGCGCAAGGGTCAGGACGATCTCCTCGCCCTTGTCAACGCCGTCATCGCCCAGATGAAGACCGACGGCACCCTCCGCAAATTGCATGAGAAATATGGATTAATCTATGGATATTAAAATATGATACGTCCCTGTCATCCTAGGCAGCGACGCCCACATCAGCTATGCCATCGTCGACCACGGCTTCATCTGGCCCCTGCTCCAGCAGACCGACTTCCCCGACGAGCTCATCCTGAATTACTTCCCCGAAAGGTTCTTGGAATACATTGCATGACACACTCCGCGCTGAGCGCTTCTACTTTGTGATACAAAGATGTCCTCTCAGCATCGAGAGGACATCTATCTTTATTCCTCCAGCCAGCGGTCGATGTTCCGCTTGAGGCCGTCGTACTTGGCGCGCTTCACGGCCGAACCCTTGAAGAGCGCGCGGTATTGTTCCTCGGTGAGCTCCTCCCAGTCCTCGGGCTTCATCTGCAGCAGGGCTTCGGAGGGCTGGAAGGCCGGCTCTTCTGTTGGTTGCGCCTCGGCGAACTGCGGTGTGGCGCGCAGGCAGCGGTCGCATCCGTAGAACGTACGCTTCAGGCGAATCTCCTCGGGGAGCGGGCCTCGGTGCTCGATGGTCTGGTAGCTGATGCAGCGGCGCGCGTCGAGTCCGTCGGGCGTGAGTGCGGGGCACACGCCTCCTCCCATCCTCCCCTGTGGCGGCGGTGCGATGGGGCTGTCGTATCGGTCTGCCTCCTGCAGGAGGAACAGTTCCCCGAGGACGACTGTCGGACCATAGCCCGGTATGCTGACGAATCCGCCCTCCTGCGTGATGATTCCTATTCCGCTCTTCCATGCCCAGTATCGCTCCAGCACGGGTGCGGTATCGACGAAGCAGCGTCCCTCGAGCTGCAGGGCCTCCATGAGCTGTCGCATCCGTTCCCGCATCACGTCGTGGTAGTCCTGTCCCTGGGCATAGAGGCTGATGGCGGGCTGCGTGTTGCCGGGCATGAAGTTCATGGCCAGGCTGGCGATGGTCCGCACACCGGGCACAAGGAGGTCGGGGTGCATCCGCATATCGACGTTCCGCCGCAGGTAGTCCATCTCGCCGCAGTAGCCGAGCTCTAGCCAGTGCAGGAAGTGGGCTGCCACGTCGTCCGCCACGGGTTCTGCCTTGGCCAGTCCACATGCAACAAAGCCCAAGCGCGATGCCTGGGCTTTGATGTCTTTGCTATTCAATAACGCGGAACTCATATCCTTCTTGCTTGAGCCAAGCCAGCGCCTCGGGGAGCACGTGCTTGAGCTTGTCAATGCTCTTCAGCGAGTCGTGGAGCGTGATGATGCTGCCGTTGCGCGTGTAGCGCTTGATGTTGTTCAGGACATCCTCTGCCGTGAGCAGGCGGCTGTAGTCGCGCGTCACGACATCCCACATCACCACCTTGATGCCGACATAGCGCAGGACGCGGTACTGTACCATTCCTATCCATCCGTGCGGCGGACGGAAGAGGTTGGTCTTCAGGATGTCATTGGCCCGCTTGATGTTGGAAAGGTAGGTCCAAGGTGTGTGGCGTGCTCCGGAGAGATGGCTGTAGGTATGGTTGCCGATGCCGTGTCCCCGCCTCCGGACCTCATCGAGCAGGTGCGGGTACTTCTCGACATTCTCTCCCACCATGAAGAACGTTGCCTTGACCCCGAAGCGATCCAGCGTGTCGAGGATGAAGGGCGTGGCCTCGGGGATGGGTCCGTCGTCGAAGGTGATGAAGACCGCCTTCCTGTCCGAGTCTATCCGCCACAGCGCGTGGGGATAGAACCAACGGAAAATCTTAGGAGGCTGCTCGATGAACACTACTCTATTTACTAATTGACGATTTACTATTTATAGTGTATCCTCGTCGTACTCTTCGTATTCATCCTCCCCGGCATCGTCCTGTGCACTCATGCCGACGCTGCCGTAGAGACGGTTCTGGAGGAGCTGGTTGTAGAGGTCGAGCTGCTTGGCCAGTCCCATTGCCTTGTCGCTGCCGGCGCTCTCCATGATGCCCAGGGCGCTGTGCATCTGGTAGAGGTAGTACATGCAGTCCCTCTCGCTGAGCAAGAGTATCTTGCTGGGGAGACTCAGGTACCATTCCAGATACTCGGCAGCCTGGACAGCCACGGGATATGCGATGTCGCATGCCTCTTTCTTGCCGCCGATGATGTTCCAGACGCGCGCCAGCTCCAGCGAACCGCTGCCATAGCTATGCGGCACCGTCGTGGGCGGGATGGCTTGCTCGGCCTTGGCCACAACAGCCGCCGCCTTGTCGTTCTTGCCCTCCTGCACGAGGCGCGAAGCCAGCAGCGAGAAGATGCGGCGATGGGTGGCGCACATACGCATGACGGTCTCGTCGAGGTAGATGCCCGGCTTGTCGATGCCGCCGAAGGTGAAGCGCGTCATCAGGTTCTCGTACATCTTCTCCGTGTCGATGGTCTTGCCGCTCTTTGCCGTGTTGAAGGGCGTGATGCGATAGACGAGGCCCTCCTGCACGAAGTAGTCCTGGACGGTGCCCTTGTTCTCGGGACCAACCGTCATGGCCATGTAGATGGGGCGCTCCCAGTTGCACTGGTCTATCATCTCGTACATCATCATCTCGCTCTTATAGACGGCCCGCTTGCCCTTCAGGCTGATAACCATCTTGTCGGGAATGCTGTCGGCGGCTATCATCATGCCGCTGCGACGGACGGCCTCCTTGTCCACCTTGATGACGATGCTGTCGGTGGGGATGAAGCGCAGGTCGGGGTTGTCGCTGAGCACCCACTTGTCGATGATGTTCCGCAACTCGTACGGGTCGTCGCCCAGGAGCTGGTGGAGCATGACGGGATCATCCTGATAGGACTCGATGAGGCGTTCCAAGGTGCCCGGACGGACGCTGATGCCCTCGCGGGTGCCGGCCACGTACTGCAGACGGCTCCAGTGGATGGGCACGGCGGGACTATCGTAGGCCGGACGCTTCATCTGGTCGATGTACCAGTCGGTCTGCAGATAGGAGAGGTTGCAGACGCGTGCATCGGTGCGGAAGCCCTCGGTCTCCTGTGCGTACCACAGGGGGAAGGTGTCGTTATCGCCGTTCGTATAGATGATGGGGAAGCGAGTCTGGTCGAGCGACTCCAGGTAGTTGCGTCCGAAATCGCGGCAGGCATAGCGTCCGCTGCGGTCGTGGTCGTCCCATGTCTGGCCTGCCATCTGAATGGGCACCAGGACACAGAGGCAACTGAGCACAGCACATGCCATCTCGCTCTTGAGGAGCTTCTGCAGGTAATAGGCAATGCCTGCCACGCCGAGGCCTACCCAGATAGCATAGGCGTAGAAGGAACCGGCGTAGGCATAGTCACGTTCGCGCGGCTGCATCGGGGTCTGGTTCAGGTAGAGCACGATGGCCAGGCCCGTCATGAAGAAGAGGAAGAAGACGATGCCGAACTGCTTCTCGCCTTCGCCCAGGGTCTTCGCGCTGCCCGGAGCCTCATACTTCTCGTCGTTCTTGAAGAGCTGCCACAGCAGACCGATAAGGCCCAGCAGCAGAGGCAGACAATAGAAGACGTTGTGGCCCTTGTTCTCGCGCAGCTCGCTGGGCAGCTTGCTCTGGTCGCCCAGTCGCATGTTGTCCAGGAACGGGATGCCCGTTATCCAGTTGCCGTGCTCCCATTCGCCGTTGCCCTGCTGGTCGTTCTGGCGACCTGCGAAGTTCCACATGAAGTATCGCCAGTACATGAAGTTGACCTGGTAGCTGAGGAAGAAACGCAGGTTTTCCAGCTGGGTCGGAGTCTTTATCTGCACCATCTCGCCACAGCGCTCGTAAGTTTTGACTCTTCCCTTCACGCCACCCATCCAACTCTCGTAGGCGCTGGAGTGTTGCTCGCTGTACATGCGGGGGAAGAACATATTCTGCTGATAGACATAGTCGGTCTTGTAGCGCTGAATCTCGTAGCGGTCGGGCTCGTCGGACGTCTGCTTCTCCTTACGCTGATAGACGGGAGCGCCCTTCTCGCTGACGGGTACGCAGTAGTTGCCGTCTGGCTTGAGCAGCACCTGGCTCGTGTAGGCTGGCCCGTAGAGAAGCGGGCGGTCACCGTACTGCTCGCGGCTCAGGTAGGTGCCCAGGGTGAAGATGTCCTCGGGCGAGTTCTGGTCCATCGGCGTATTGGCCGAGCTGCGGATGACGATAACGGCATACGAGCTGTAGCCTATCATAATCATCAGCATGCACAGCAGCGATGTGTTCATCAGGCGGGCCGTCACGACATTCTTGCCCTCGCGCTTCCACTGCAAGGCAAAATATAGCAGAGCCAGCACCACGATGCCGCAGAGGATGCTCGTCCAACCATAGCCGTAGAACGGAATGCCCAGCATGCCCACACTCAGCAGATAGGAGAGCGTCATGCGTATGCGGCTCTTCTGCTTGATGGTTTCCCAGATGCTCCAGAGCACAATACCGACAAGCAGGAAGATATAGACAATAACACCCGTGTTGAAGGGCATGTTGAGGGTATTGACGAAGAGCAGTTCGAACCATCCGCCTACCTTCACGATGCCCGGCACGATACCGTAGAGCACTGCGGCAATGAGCATACCACTGCCTACCAGCGAGAGCAAAGCGCCCTTCATCGTAGCGTTCTTGACCTTCCGATAGTAGAAGATAAGCACAAGGGCCGGAAGGCAGAGCAGGTTCAGCAGGTGAACGCCGATGCTCAGGCCCGTTAGGTAGGCAATCAGGATGAGCCAGCGGTCACTGCCCGGCTCATCGGCATGGTCCTCCCATTTCAGCATCAGCCAGAAGACCACAGCTGTGAAGAGACTGCTGTAAGCATAGACCTCGCCCTCCACAGCGCTGAACCAGAATGTGTCGCTGAAGGTATAGACCAACGCGCCGGTCAGGGCACTCGCCTCGATTGTGATGAGTTGGGCCAGGCTCTGCACCTGACCGTTCTTGCCAACCAGCTTGCGCGCCAAGTGGCTGATGCTCCAGAAGAGAAACATGATGCAAGCCGCACTGAAGAGGGCGCTCATCATGTTGACCATGAGCGCAACCTTTGTCGGATCGCTGACGAACTGCGTGAAGAGGTTGGCCGTGAGCATGAAGAACGGTGCCCCAGGCGGGTGTCCGACTTCCAGCTTATAGGCTGTCGTGATGAACTCCGGGCAATCCCAGAAACTGGCCGTAGGCTCTACCGTGCTGCAATAGACGAAGGCTGCGATAGCGAAAGTGAGCCAACCCATCAGGTTGTCCACCAATCTAAAATGTCTCATTATTTATGATTTGACGATTTACTATTTTATAATTGCGGCTGCAAAGGTACAACAATTAATTCGCAATTCATAATTCACAATTCATAATTAAGAATTAAGAGTTAAGAATTAAAGTTTTTTAATACACATAGACCTTGAACTTCTTCACGCTACCAGGAGCATCCTGCTCGGCGCGGGGCAAGTACTCTATGCCGTTGACAATCTGCTCGGAGCCGAGGTCAATAACCAAGAGGTGCGGCAGGTCTGTTCCTTTGACGGTCTGCCAGTAGGTGCTCTCCTGTAGGTCGAAGACTTTGTCGCCCAGATGGTTGCCATTCTCCTCTTCCGAGCTGGCGTACTTCACCGTCCAAGGCTCGCGGCTCAGGCGTTTGCCTTCATCGCCAATGACATAAATCTCGGCAATGGCGGCTACATCGTTTTCAGCCTGCGTGCTCAGCACCTCGATGGCGAGATAGCGGCCTTTTCTTGTCCATTTGCACATAACCTTCTGCCAGCCGTTGCCTGCCTTGAACTCGCCCTCGATGGCAGGAGTCTTGCTATTCAGATCGGGCTTGTCGCCAGGATTGTTGTGCTTGTTAGACTTCTCTAACTGCAGTTTGTTCAGTTCCGGTTCTGCCTGTCCCCAGACAACCTTCTCGGTTGGACCAACGATGTCGAGGACAATCACCTCGTTCTTGCCTTTCTTCAACCAACAGCCTGGCACATAAAGCGTCTGTTGCGGGCCAATGCTCCAGATGCGGCCCATAGCGTGACCATTCACCCAAACCTGTCCCTTACCCCAGGTCTCGAAGTTGAGGAAGGTGTCGCCCACCTTCTTCAGGTCGAAATAACCGCGATAGTAACCGCGTCCAAAGATAAGTTCATCGCTTTCCTTGGCAACCCTGAAGCCGCGTCCGATAACTGCACGATTCAGAGACTCGTGGGTAGTGGGGTCTTTACCTTTCTGCTCCTCGAATGCCTGCACAGCCACCTCGTAACTGTCGGGGATGCGGATGCTCTCCCACTGATTGGGAGTGTAGGTGATTTCTGTATTATCCACGCCGCCAAGATGCGAACTGAGAGAGGTGGTGATGGTGGGTTTGCTTACCAAACCCTTGAAGTCCTTGATGGCACGGCCGAAGTTGATTCGGCCCATGCCCTCAACGAGTATTTGCAGCTCCTGCCCCTGCTTGATGGGCGGCAGGGTGAGTGTCTTCTCGTTCTTCACGCGGTCAATCCTGCCCATGTACTTGCCGTCGATGAAGACTTGGGCGAAATCGTGGGCATCGATGGTGAGCGTAGATGGGGTTGTGGATAGGTAGTCACCCGACTGTGGTATTTCTGGCAAACGGGTACAATAAAGCACAGCACCCCAACCCATGTCAAGTTCCTCGAAGGTCTTCGGGCGGTCTCCGTGTGCCTCTTGCTCGTGATCCCACCAGGTATATTTCCAGTCGAAGCCGTTATACAGCGGAGCAAATTCCGTCAGTTCGAACTTGGGAACGGTGATTATCTTCATGGGAGGATTGGGGACAGTGGGGAGAGCCTTGTCTGAATATTTCTGCATCATCTTGCGGAGTTCCCAGAACTTGGGCGTAGGCAAGCCCCATTCGTTGATGGGAGCGTCGTAGTCGTAGCTCGTTACATCAGGTGCAAAGCCGGGAGAGTTGGCGCCTGCCCAGTGGCCGAAACTGGTTCCTCCGTGCGTCATGTAGAGCGAGAAGGAGATGCCCTTCGAGAGCATTTCATCCATCCCCTCAACCATATCCTTGGCAGGACGAGTCTCATGGCGTGCACCCCACTTGTCAAACCAACCGCTCCAGAACTCGGAGCACATCTTCGGAGCGTTGGGGCGCAGTTCACCCAAGCGGCGGAACTGGTCGTCGATGTTGGCACCCGTGCCGAAGTTCATTGTCCAGGTAAGGTCGTCAAGGCCGTTCTTCTCGAAGTTGCTGCTCCAGTCGCACTGGAACAATGATAATTCCTTGCCGTAGATGCCACGCAGGCAATCACGAATCTCACTGACATAGGGCTTGTCCTCGCCATAGCTTCCATATTCATTCTCCACCTGCATCATGATGATGGGGCCGCCGTTCTGAATGGTGAGGGGCTTCAGTTGTTCGCCTACCTTTTCCTCGAAGATCTTTACGCACTCCATGAAGTAGGGGTCGCGCTCACGCAGTTTGATGTCCTTCTTCTTCAAGAGCCACCAAGGCAAGCCGCCCATTTCCCACTCAGCACAGACGTATGGGCCGGGACGGACAATCACATACATTCCGTTCTTCTGCGCTATACGACAGAACTCTGCCACATCGTTGTTGTCTGAGAAGTCGAATACGCCTTTCTGCTGTTCGTGGATGTTCCAGAAGATATAGATGCACACGGCATTCATTCCCAATGCCTTACACATTTGTATGCGGTGCTCCCAGTAGGGGCGAGGAATGCGGGGGTAATGCACCTCGGCTGCCTTTACCACAAAGGGCTGACCGTTCAGGAGAAAAGTATTATCGCCAATGGTAAAGCTACCCGGGTTCTGTGCTGCCTGCATCGGAGCTAATGCTACCAACAATAAGCTAGCAAGAACAATGTGTTTCAATAGTTTCATAGTCAGTATGTTTTGATGATTATTTTTCACTTATAAACGTAGTTATACTGCGGGAGGGTAGTAGGGTGTTGCCTTTACAGGGAGCAAGGGGCTTCAGCGTCTCGCCCTCTGCATCGCTAGTGCGGTAAGGGTGCCACTGTTGCCTTTTTCCATCCACAGTAATCGTGATGGGCTTCTCCTCTTGACTGTAGTTGATGGCAACCACCACCCATGTGCCGTCCACGTTCCGGAAGGCGGAAGCCATCAGGCCATAGGGGTCTTCTTCCTGCTCGGAGGTGATGTTGTAGCGCACGGCACCTGGACGAACGAAGCGGCTGTAGTTGCCCAATGCCCATAGTAAACGGCTGTCCCGGCCGCGATGCTCACGGTCATAGACGCGGATGAGTCCATCCTTGTAATCGGCACCACAGGCACGCCACCACGACCAACTCCGGGCATTGGCGTAACATAGGTCGTGATGGATGATGCGCGCCACATAGAGGGCCGTCTTCATTGTGAAGTCGTAGCCCATGCCGCCGCCTATTTCCTTGTCGTTGCTCATGATGCAGACTTCCGACTGCCAGAATCCCACACCGTATTTCTTGAGTTCGTCGCGTAGTTGGAGGCGAATCTTCTTCATGTAATCGACGGGTGTGTTGGTCCAATAGCTGTGCCCAAGCATCAAACGGGGAACCTGAGGCGTATTGCCCAAGAAGGAGGCCGTACTGTCCGCCGACCAGAAGGAGGCGATGCCGTGACCGCGTTCCCAGGAGGTGTCGTGGATGCCAAGTAGGCAACGCAGGTCGCTGGACTCATCCACGACAATCTGTGTCTTGAGTCCTCGTTCGGCGAGAGCCTGACTGGCAAGGCGGGCCACCCGGGCAATCTCTCTGTTGGTGGCAGGCGAGCCTTCCTGTTTGGGCCCCTGCCAGTTCCAACTGCCATCGGGCTCATTCACAGGTGAGAGGTAATCGATGTGGACGCCATGCTCGTTCTCCAACCCGCCGACGGACTCTGCCATGAACTGCGCAAATGCATTATAGCATTCGGGACGCAGGTTCAGCGTACCGTCCCGACCCGTATTGGTGGCCAGCCCGTTGGCGGTGAAATGAACAGGAGGCGAATTGAGGAACGCCAGAATATAGGGCACGCCCAGCTCCTTGGCCATCTTGAGGAATCGCACCTGTCCCGCTTGGCGCGTCCAGTCGTAGGTGCCGTCAGCCTTCAGGAAACACTCCGTTCGCGTTCCTTTATTAATATACGAGGAATCGCCTTGCTCGCTGCTGCCTGCTCCCAGGTTGAAGCGCCACAGCGAAAGGCCGATGCCTTGAGGCTGACCATTCTCGTCGCACTTGGTGGAGAAAAGCCAGTCTGCAATTTGCCGCTGTGCATCCTCCTCAGGCCACAGCCCGATGTTCAACATCGACCAAGCATCCGAGGCTCCGAAGTGTTCAATGGTCTGTTCTGGCTGGTTGGGATGGATGACGTATGTCTGTCCGATTGCAGCTATGGCCGCCAAAAGTAGGAACAAGATAGTGGACAAAGTTCTCATGTTGATGCAGATGATACTGTTTATGGCTTCCGCAGCACCCATTCCTGGAAGGTGCCGACGCCCGCATTGCCGGAATCGTAACCCAGATAACCAAGGATGATGTTGGAAACGAACTGCTCGGGCAGGAACCAGAACATCAGCCTTGCTATAAGGGGGCGCTTCATAATCTTAGCAGCCTTGCGCTCCAGACGCTTGAGGTCGGGGAGTGTCTCGCGGGTGTAGTCTGTGTATTGTTCCACTTTCAACCCGCAATTGGCGTAGTGGCCATTCAGTTCCTCGAGCGACTCCATCATTGCCGAAGCACCACCTTTCGACAGCAAGGCGATAGTCTTCTGGATATATGGCTCGTATGTCTCGAACCTGTAACGCAGGGCGTAGTCATAAATCACAACCACACCGCCTGGTTTCAGGACACGATAAACCTCCCGATAGATTTTCTCCTTGTCGCTATTGTGCACAATTGTCTCGAAGGCATAGAGAACATCCACCGAACTGTCTTCTATCTGATGTAGTGAACTGTAGTCCTGTTGGAAGGTGGTGACGTTGGCGGGCACATCCTTTGTCTTCAGCGGATAAAGGTCGAACCCGATAAAGCGGGCGTCAGGATGGCAATGGGCCAGGTAGAGCAGGTTTGCACCCTGTCCGTAGCCGAGTTCCACCACGACATCGCCGGGCTTGATGAACTTCGAGACCGAGTCGGGCTGGTGATACACATCATCGTCTGTGAGCAGGCCGTTCTTGGCAATTCTGAAGTGCATAAAACCATCCTGCGAGTGGAAGCGTTTGTAGGCCCATTTGTTGATTCTGTAGTATGAACGAATTTGTTCGATGGAGTTTTTCTCGCCCTGGATGAACTTGTCCAGGTTGATGAACTTCGCCATTTCATCAATTTTGGCATGCAATAAGTAATAGCTGTAACTGGGATTCATATTCTGATTCTGATGAGTTTTTTAAATTTGCTGCAAATATACGTTTTTTTGAGCACTTTATCTCATCATCGACAGTTTTTTGTCCTTGTTTTTATTATTTGGCGCTATAAAATGATATCATTTCGTGGATTCCCCAAAAAATTGGACTATCTTACTGGGACATGTTACAAACATTTTGTATATTTGCAGACAAAACAGACCTTCGCGCATAAAAAAGTGCGCCTATGTTCTAAAGAATCCAAGAAGTATGAAAATGATGTCCCGCTTGCGCCTGAGCGAAGTGAAGAGCTTTTGGGGATGGATTTTGAATGCTTTCAAAACCAGCGTCAGCCTGACGCTCATCATTGCGGCAGTACTGCTGTTGGAGTTGCTGTCCGCGGCTCAGTACTACTATACCCACAATCTGATGGAAGATGAGTTGGAGAAGCATGCCGAAATGGAACTGACGACAAAGGCTATCATCGCAAAAGGGATAGTCAATAATTCGGAACGTTACTTCAAGAGTCATATTATGGAGGTTAAGAGGAATCTTGCCAATCCCGATTCCCTATATGGCATCATGGCATGGATTCTCAAGTATTCTCCCAATATGAAGGGTTGCGGGATTGCTTTTAATCCCAGTTACTACAAGGACAGAGAGTCTCTGTTCGAGCCGTATGCCTTGAGAACAGACAGCGGCATTCAGCGCTTGCAATTGGCCAGTAAACGGTTCGACTATACGAAGGACGGATTCTATAGATACATTCAGGAGAAAAAGACCAACAGCTGGGTAGGTCCATACAATGATGTTTATTTAGGGGAGAAACTCATCAGCTATGCTTTGCCTCTCTATGACTTCATGGGGGACACTGTGGCGGTGTTCGGTTTCGACGTCGACATTCATAGCCTGGGTGACACGCTCAACTACCGCCATATCTACCCGTCGTCGTTCGAATTCCTGCTCACAGAGGATGGAAAACTGATAGCAGGCCCTTCTGATCCTAGTCTCCAGCAGAGAGTAGATGAAGTGATACGTGTCATTAATGACAGTACAGTAAAAAAGTCCTGGAGCAAAGAAGGTAGGGTACGTACAACTACCTTTTATGACAAGGAGGCTGGCGATGAGTTGTCTGTCTTTTTTGCCAACATCAGAGGAGAACCTCGCTGGCAGATTGCAGTGGTGTGCTACGACGACGAAGTATATGGCTCTCTCAATGCTTTGCGTATCCGTTTGCTTCTGCTTTCCTTGCTGGTTTTCGGCATACTGCTTTATATCGTGAGACGTTTTGCGAACAACGAGGAGAAGTTGAAACAGAAAACCCTAGAGGAGGAGCGTATCGCAGGCGAACTGCGAGTGGCCAAACAGATACAACAGAGCATGCTGCCCAGTCAGCACATGCATCAGCGTGATGTGGAGATATGCGGTTCGCTGGTGCCTGCCCGTGAGGTGGGTGGCGACCTGTTCGACTATTTCATTCGCGATGGGAAACTGTTCTTCTGTATAGGCGATGTCAGTGGCAAGGGAGCCCCCTCTGCCATGCTCATGGGTGTCATCCATTCGTTGTTCCGTGCCTTCTCGGCCCACGAGAACAATCCAGCCCGTATCATGCAGGCTATCAACGATGCCTCCTGCAGGGGTAACGATGCAAACATGTTCGTCACATTGCTCCTTGGTGTGCTCGACCTTCCTACTGGCCATCTGCGTTACTGCGATGCTGGTCACGATGCACCAATAATCTTGGGTCCTTCTGGTTCCCAGATACGGAATCTTCCAGTCATCCCCCATCTGCCCGTTGGCGTTTTTGGTGACACGAGGTATGCTGTGCAGGAAATGCAGCTGTCACCTGGCATCATCATCTTCCTCTATACAGACGGACTGACCGAGGCGAAGAACGAGGAGCGGAAGCAGTTCGGTCTGCAGCGCACCTGGGCCCTGCTTGGCAAGTGTGCCGAAAAAAATCCCCAGCAGATACTGGAAGCTGTTACCCGGGAAGTACATCAGTTCGTGGGTAGTGCCGAGCAGAGCGATGACCTGACAATGCTTGCCATTCGCTATACACCCCACCAGTTTGAAAGTACACTCACCGAGACCCTAGTGCTCAAGAATGATGTCCATGAGGTGCCGAAACTCAGCACCTTCATGAAGTCCGTGGCCGAGAAGATAGGTCTCGATACATCGCTCTCCCGTCAGTTGCGGCTCGCCGTCGAAGAGGCAGTGGTGAATGTGATTGACTACGCTTATCCCTCGAGCATCGAGGGCAGCATCGAGGTTCGTATGATGTCCTTGGCGGACCATAGCCTGAAAATTATGGTCATCGACTCTGGCGCACCTTTCGACCCTACAGTGAAGGAGAGAACAGACACTTCGCTCCCGGCCGAAGAGCGTCAGATAGGCGGGTTGGGCATCCTGTTGGTACGCGAGCTTATGGACAGCATCAACTACGAGCGCGAGGGAGGAAAGAACATCCTGACACTGGTCAAAAAGTTGAAAAAGTGAAGAAAAATCATTAAATATAAAATCATTAAATAGTAAATTACAAAGATGAAAACTACAATCGAGAAAATCGATGGCAAGTACGTTGCCACGCTGGTAGGAGAAATGGATACGGCCGCTGCTGCCGAGGCAGAAGAAACACTGAAACAACTCTATCAGGCAGGTGGCAGTGATGTCGTCATCGACTGCACCGGGCTGGAGTATATAGCTTCCAGCGGCCTGCGCATCCTGCTCGGTATCCTGAAGGGTGCCAAGGCCAGCGGTAGCTGCGTAGTGCTGCGCGGCGTGAACGATGACATCAAGAACGTGTTTAAACTGACAGGCTTCATCAGCATCTTCGAGTTCGAGTGAACTCCAAACAACATTCCAGTGAGAACCTCAGCACCATTATCAAAAGTACAATATGGCCTCCACGTAGAGCTTGTAGCACATCAGGGAGAGGCTTGTTATAACCTGCCTTATTTCTATGTCATGTCTTGGGTGGCTCGCTCGAAGAAGAGCAACTCCCTCGGGCCATCGTAACAGCCGTGGCAGCGCATCCGACGCTTCCACACGTATAGCTCCGCGACTACAATCGCGCCCTCTTGCGCTCCTTTCGGGTGCTCAGGCTCAGGCGGAAAGTACTAGAGCATCCAAGAACTGAAAAACACCCTCTTTGTTTGGCAGTCGCAAAATAAAGTTGTAACTTTGCGCCAAATTAAAAAGTTGAAATCGGATAAGAAATGGAAGTAATACAGAGTTTCACTATCGATCATACCCGTCTGAAGCCGGGCATTTATGTGTCGCGCGAGGACAGGGGGTTTACGACCTTCGACCTGCGTATTACGGAGCCTAACCGAGAGCCTGCCGTGGCTCCTGCCGCCATGCACAGCCTGGAGCATCTGATGGCCACATGGTTCCGTAACTGCGAGGCGAAGGAGGACGTGGTGTATGTGGGTCCTATGGGATGCCTCACGGGCATGTACATCATCATGACGGCTGGTTACAGCGTTCAGGATATGCGGCATCTCACTATCCAGTGCCTCCGGTGGATTCTCCTCCAGAAGGAGGTGCCCGCCACGACGCCTCAGACCTGCGGCAACTGTCTGCTGCACGACCTGCCCATGTGCCAGTGGGAGAGCGCCCGCTACCTGGATCGTCTGGAACACGATTTCCACAGCGAGTACACAAAACTCCAGATAACCCTGGACGACGGCAAGGTTTTTGCCGATGCATAACATACTGGCCATTATTTCTGCTACCCTCGATATGAAAAAGATTACGATTATCCTGGCTTTGCTGTTGTCCACCGGCATTAGCGCCCAGACGGACTCGCTCCGAAAAGAGAAGATTAACCAGTTCAACCTCGGCCTGAGTTTCCTGGGGCATGGCGAGGTGCGTGGCGGTGGCCTGCCTAAGCCCTCCGACCCCGAAACAGTGGTGGAGGACCATGCAAATTTCCTGATGAGTCGTCTGCGACTCACATTGGGTTACCAGCGTAAGTGGCTTGAGGCCAAGGCGGTTCTGCAGAACAGCGCCATCTGGGGAGCAAAGAACAATATGGACATCAGGATGTACGAAGCCTGGGTGAAGATGACGGCTCCGTGCGGACTCTTTGCACAGGGTGGGCGCATTGCATTGGCCTACGATGATGAGCGCATCATCGGCCCCAACGACTTCGCAACGGCTGCCGCTTCCCACGACGTTCTCCGCGTGGGCTACGAAGGGCACGGTCATAAGGTCCACGCCATATTAGCCTTCAATCAGAATGGCAGCAACATCTACACAGGAACCTACTACGATGATGGTGCGGAGTATTACAAGAGCATGCAGACGCTTTGGTACCACTACGACTTGCCCCGGTTCCCCCTCGGCGTCTCGGCGCTTTTCATGAACTACGGCTTCCAGGCTGGGTTCCCCGCCGACCAATATAACCCCGAACGTACCGAATACCAGCAAATGTTCGGCGGATACGTGAATTACCACCCGAAGTATTTGCAACTGGAACTTTCATATTACCGACAGACCGGTAAGGAGGTGTGGGAGAAGATGTCGAACGACATCAGGGCGTGGATGGCTGGCGTCAAACTCACCGTTAAGCCCTCCGACCGCTATGGTTTCCAACTTGGCTACGACTACTTGAGCGGCGATGACTATGTGTCCGTTCCCCACCCGGGCACCTTGGGCTCCACCGGTGGCCTCCAATTGGTTCAACACCAGGTGGAGAGAGGCTTCGCTCCGATGTATGGTTCCCGGACGAAGTTCTACGGTATGTTGGATTACTTCTACGAGAGTGCTTACATCAACGGCTTCACTCCCGGCCTGCAGAATGCCTTCTTCGGTGTCTTCGGTAAGCCTGTCCTCAAGTTGAACATAGGCCTTTACTATCATTATCTGGCTGTTGCTACCGACCTGCGAGGCTTAGGCCGAACGTTGGGTCATAACATCGACCTGTTGGCCAAATATGAGTTCACGAAGGACATCTCCCTCTCCATCGGCTACACCCAGATGCTTGGTACCGAAACGATGAACCGCCTGAAGCAGGGCACTGGCAGTAAGCACGCGGAATGGGCTTGGTTCTCGCTTTCCGTTTCGCCCACCATCTTCTCCACCAAGTGGTAAGACGACATGAAAAGAATCCTTCTTTTCTTGTTGATATCAGTTGCCTATCTCATAGTTCCGGCCCAGAAGCCGCAACGCTTCCATGATGCACTTCCCCCGGGGAACTACAGCGGGATAACACCCTTGGCCGACGACCGCTTTGCAGTGGTGAGCGACAAGTCGGAGGAGGATGGGTTCTTCATCGTGCGTATCGTCATCGACAGCATTCGGGGCCGAATCTCCAGCCTGGAAAGCGAGGGCTTTCGCTCTAGCGGCTTGCCGAACAGAGACATCGAGGGCATCTGCTTTTGTCCCTCTACGAACACCGTGTTCATTTCCGGAGAACAGGACAACGAGGTGTACGAGTACAGCCTCGACGGGCAAAGGACAGGACGTCGGTTGGAAATGCCCGCGATATTCCGGGAGGCCGACCCGAACTATGGGCTGGAATCACTCACCTACGATGCCGTGCGACACCTCTTCTTTACGACCAGCGAGCACCCACTGCGGGGCGACTCCCTGCTCCGCATCCAGTCTTTCGGTGATGATTTGAAGCCAGAGCGCTCTTTCTTTTATCGCCCCGATGCTCCCATAAGTGCGAAGCATATCCATGGCGTGTCGGCTCTCTGTGCGACGGGCGATGGGCGCCTGCTGGTGCTGGAGCGTCAGATTCGTGTGCCTCGGCTCAAGCTGGGGGCTTCCACGATTATCCGTATTTATGAGATTACGCCAGCGGAGGAGCCTTGGCCAGAGAAGCGACTTGTCAAGGAGTTCCGCACCCGCCTGACGCTGACCGGCCGACGGTTTGCCAACTACGAGGGGCTTTGTAGGCCTGCGGCAAACCTGCTTTTGCTTGTTGCCGATTCGCAGAACAGATACAAAGGTTTCCTGCGCGACTGGTTTCTGTTGCTCAAGGATTAGGTCCGGCTGTTTTTTCGGTAGAGATAGGCCACGACCGCGCCGCTGATGTTATGCCACACGCTGAAGATGGCGCCTGGGATTGAGGCGAGAGGAAAAGTCGCGAAGTGCAGCGTGGCCAGCGATGAGGCCAGTCCCGAGTTCTGCATGCCGACTTCGATGCTGATGGCCCTTTTCTTCGGTTCGGAGAGGCCTAGCAGTCGTCCCATCAAGTAACCGAAGCTCAGTCCGCAGATGTTGTGCATCATCACCACCACCACGATAACCATTCCGCCGGCCAGCAGTTTGCTGGCGTTGGCTGCAATGATGATGGCCACGATGAGGGCAATGGTCAGGGAGGAGAAGGCGGGCAGATAGTCCGTGACCCGCTCTGTGAATTTAGGCCAAAGCCATTTCACCATCAGACCGACGACGATGGGTACGATGACAACCCAGAGGATGCTCAGGAACATGCTCACCACGTCCACGTTGATGCTCTTTCCTGCCAGTGCCCACGTCAACAAGGGCGTTAGCAGCGGAGCGAGTAGAGTGGAGACGCCCGTCATTCCTACGGAGAGAGCCAAGTCGCCCTTGGACAGATAGGTTATCACGTTCGATGCCGTGCCGCCTGGACAGCAGCCGACGAGGATGACGCCCAACGCCAATGCTTCATCCAGGGCGAATGCTCGTGCCAGCCCCCAGGCCAGCAGCGGCATGATGGTGAACTGGGCCAGACAGCCGATGATGACATCTTTCGGACGGCTGAACACGATGCGGAAGTCCTGGAGGTTCAGAGTCAGGCCCATGCCGAACATCACCATCCCCAGCAGATAGTTGATGATCCTTGGCCGCACCATTGCCAGGGTTCCGGGGAACGTCAGCGCCAGCACTGCCGCAACCAGCACTAGCACACCCATGTATTCCGAGATGTAGTGGCAGATTTTTTTCATCTTGCTAGAGTTGGGCATCAATAGGGTGGGATGTCAGGCATCGCAGGTTCTTCTCCAATTGAGCAGTGGAGCTGGCGCCGATGAGAACCGAGGTGACGGCTTTCTGTTGGAGAGCCCAGGCGAGGGCCATCTCAGCCAATGTCTCTCCGCGTTTGTGGGCAAGCTCGTTCCAATCGTGTAGCTTCTTCAGTAGTTCGGGTGTGAGCACAGATTCCCTGAGTGTTCGGCCTTTCGACATCCGGCTGCCTTCAGGGATGCCGTCGAGGTAGCGGTCGGTGAGGAGCCCTTGTGCAAGTGGGGAGAAGGAGATGAAGCCGATGCCTGTCTTCTCGCAGAAGTCGAGGATGCCCTCGTCCTGCGGCTCACGGTCGAGCAGGTTCAGACGGCCCTGATAGATGAGCAGGGGCACGTCGCGCTCCTTCAGGTACTGGTGGGCGAAGCGTGTAGCCTCGATGGGCCAACGGCTGATGCCGACGTAGAGTGCTTTGCCCTGGCGGACAACATCGACGAGTGCCTGTAGCGTCTCCTCCAGGGGTGTGTCGGGGTCGTAGCGGTGGCTGTAGAAAAGGTCTACGTAATCGAGCTTCATGCGGTGCAGGGACTGGTCGAGCGATGCCATTAGGTATTTCCGGCTGCCCCAGTTGCCGTACGGCCCGGGCCACATGTCGTAGCCGGCCTTCGTGGAAATGAAGAGCTCGTCGCGGTAGGGACGGAAGTCCTGGTCCATCAGCCGCCCAAAGCTCTCCTCGGCCGAGCCATAGACGGGTCCATAGTTGTTGGCCAGGTCGAAGTGTGTGATGCCGTGGTCGAAGGCGTAGTGCGTAATTTCGCGGCTGCGCTCATATGGATCGACGCTCCCGAAGTTGTGCCAGAAACCGAGGCTCACTTTCGGTAGGAGCACACCCGAGCGTCCGCAGCGCTCGTATTTCATTCCGCAGTCGTAGCGACTGGCGTCTGCAAGATAATTGTCGCTCATAGTAATATCTTATATTCTATATCTCCCTTCATCCTTTGGCTTGCGCAGTATCTCTCGCCGATGTCCCGGGGTAGTGTGGTAGATTCTCTGACAGATTCGGCAGAGATTCGTGGCATCTATTCCACCGTAATGTCTGGCAATCTGATCGAGTGAGAGCGATGTGTAGCGCAGGAGTTGGTCGGCTATCATCAGAACATAGCGCTGCTGAAACTCCATTGCACTCATGCCTGTCAGAACAAAGATCATCCCGGACAACTGATTCGTGCTGATGCCTTCCTGCTCGCAGAATTTCGACCTTAGGAACCCTCCGCTCATCAAGAACTGCAGGTAGCGGTCCATTACCCAGATACCAGACGGCTCAAAATTCTGCTCCATGGGAATCCACATGATGTTTCCGTCCTCATCGTACTTTCTTTTCGCCTTGAAGGGCGATATGTATAGCTTTTCCAGGGTGAATTGAGGCTCTTTCATCAACATATTTGCCTTTTTTTCGTTTCTTTCGCTGCAAAATTATGAAAACTTATTGACATCTGCAAGCTTTTTGCCGAAAATCTCCATAAAAGCTTTGGCGACTACATTTAATTTGCCAACTCATTATTTCAATGTATTGGCGACTACATTTAATCCGTCAATACATCCCTTCAATGTATTGGCGACTACATTTAATCCGTCAATACATCCCTTCAATGTGTTGGCGACTACATTTAATCCGTCAATACATCCTTTCAATGTGTTGGCAACCATTTCTCTTTTGCCAATACTTTGGTTGCGTTGCCCTTTTCCTTAAATCTTTGTTTCTAGTCTTAATACCAGGTATTCCGACTGGGTGCCAAGGCGGATTTTGGGGCCCCAGATGCCGAGGCCGGAGCTGATGTAGTAGTGCGTTTCCCCACGCTGGTGATGGCCCCAGGACTTCTCGTACATTGCATCGGTCACCCAGGAGATGGGCCAGACCTGTCCGCGGTGTGTGTGTCCGCTGAACTGGAAGTCGATGCCGGATTTTTCTGCATCCTCCAGATGATAGGGTTGGTGGTCGAGCAGGATGGTAAAGCCGTCTAGCCCCGCAGCGAGGTCCTTTACGGATGCGCGGTGACGGGCCATCCTGTCGTTGCGCCCAATCACGTCCACACCTTTGAAGTGGGCGACAGAATCTTTCAGTAGCACGATGTCGGCGTCTGCGAAGAAACGTTCCGCTTGCTCCACATTGCTGAAGAATTCGTGATTCCCCAGGACGGTATAGACTGGCGCTTGGATGCGGCGGAACTCCTCGGCATAGTTGCCCTCGGTGACGGGCCGCAGGCTTCTGTCGATAATGTCGCCGCCGATGAGCACTAGGTCGGGCTGCTCGGCGTTGATGAGGTCCACCCAGCGCGCCAACTCGGTCCTCCGGTTGTGGTAGCCGATGTGCAGGTCGCTGGCTAGGACGATGGTCAGGGGTTTCTCCAAATGTTTGTCTGTCGCAATGAAGAGCTCCTCGCGCTGCTTGCGATGGTACTGCATCCCGCCCAGAAGCATCACCATCGTCACGAGCCCGAGAATCGACGACATTCCGGCCCAGCTGTCCTTCAGGAAACCTTTAGGCAACAGGTGAACGAGCGAGGCAAAGTCGGCCACAAGGAAAACAATGAACAGATAGAGGAAGGCAATCAGCCACGTAGTCCCGACCTCATACACCACCGTCGCCAACGGCACTGACAGTCGCTCTGTCATGAAGAATCCCACGAAGAAACTTGCCATCCACAGCAGGAACAGCCCCGTGACTGTGAGCTTCATTGGCCACCCCATTGGTGCAATTCGCCACATGTGCCAGCCGACGTAGCCCGTGAGGGCGACAATCAGTGCCAGGATGATGACAAACACCTTCATCTAATTTGCTTTACGGGGAAAGTGAAGTAGGTGTCGGGGAACGGCTCGTTCTCTAATGTAAAGTGCCACCACTCGGTGTCGAAAGGTTTGAAGCCGTGACGGAGCATGGCCTGGCGCAGTATCATGCGGTTAGCGAACTGCTCGGGGGTGATGCTGCGATTTGCGGGGCTCTTGCTGTTGTCGCCGGTGTACTCGCCCGTCTCAGGATTGCCGCAGAAGTCGGGGTGGCTCTCTGGACCGAACCAGTCGAAGGTGCCGCCCATGTCGAGCTCTTTCTCCGTTGCCATGTCGAAGAGTGTCAGATCGAGAGTCGAACCGCGCGTGTGTCCGCTCTTTAAGCAAATGTATTCCTGCGGAAAGAGCACGCTCTTGTCGAGGTCAGGATAAAAGTAGGGCTTCATCAGCGTGTCGGCGATGTCCTCAGCCCAGCGCACGAAATTATCGACACCTTTCTGCGGACGGTAGGCATCGTAAATCTTCAGGCGGAACCCTAATGCCATCACGTCGTTGCTCACGGCGCGCAGGCTGTCGGCAGCCTCGCGGGTTAGCAGGGCCGTCGGTTCCTCGTAGCCGTCGATGCGCGTACCGACAAAGTTGTATGTTCCAAAGTAGCGGATCTCCAGAATGACATCGGGCACAGCATCGGTCAGGGTTACGAACGCGCTGCTGTCATCTGTATCGCCCGGCTTCCCCTCGGAAGCGCAGGACACCATCGTCATGCCGCAGAATAAGGTGGCGGCCATCACCCACAGGATGTTCTTTTTCATTATCAGTTATTTTACCTTGTGTTTAGATTTAGGTAGTATCTTGCGAATTTTGCGAAGGTAGGCGTCAGCGTATTGGCGCATCCCGAGGTCGTTGGGGTGCAGACCCTCGACCATCGAGTCCTGCGTGAAACCTAGCTCATCGTGACTCAGGTAGTAGAGGTTCTTCACGCCCTGCTGCTTCAGGGCTTTGTAGGCGCGCTGCTGTTCCCTGTTGGCACCGGTGTACCAATCCACGTTCTGCTGCGAACTGACACCGTTGGCGTAGTCATGTTCCACCAACAAAATGGGCGCAGCGCTTTTTTTGCGCAACATGGCCACGCCTTTCAGTAGGCGGTCGTAAATCAGCTCCGTGCGCTCCGTCGCCATGTTTGGCATGCAGTCGATAACGAAGAGGCTGGCATCGATTTCCGCCAGGAAAGCGAACATTTCTTCCTCCAACTGGCCGTTGCCCGAGAAGCCCAGATTGATGACAGGGTAACCCGACTCGCGGTGCACAATGTTCGTCCAGGCCATACCCGGACGAGAGGCACATGCTCCGTGAGCGATGGAAGTACCGTAGACCATGATGGGCTTCTCGTTGGAAATCGGTATAAAGCGTAGCTCGCGGTCCTCCGGCACACCTATCTCCATCCACGACACCTCGTTGTAGAGGGGCAGGAAGAGCTCAAAGTCATAGCCACGGTCTTCGCCCGTGAAATAGGTCAGGTCCTTGAACTCGTAGTTGATGGTGTCTTTGTACGAGAGGTTGAACTTGCTGGCGCACCAGCGTAAGTGGCCGTTAGGGTCGGTGGCGTAGAGATCGACGCCCGAAACGCCGGTTGTTGGCATGTGGAACATGTTCAGTCCACCTGTCACCTTGTATCGCACCTTCACGCTGGGAGCATTCGTGTGGAAGCAAATCGAAAGGCCGGCCGAATGTTTCGAGAGTCTCCATACGGCGCTGCGAACCTTGTTTTCGGCCCTTGGCGTCAGGCGATGATAGCCATCCTTCAGCTCGCTGTTCCACCAGCGGCCGTGCACTATGTTCTCTCCCTGTTCCAGCGGGTTCATCCACTTCGTCTGCGCCATCATCGGCAACAGACTTCCGCCTGCGCCTGAGTAAAGCGAAGAAAAGACGCACACTCCAATTAATAATGTTTTTTTCATATTCTTGGATGTTATTCGTTTTGGGATGTTTGGTTTTACCTCTTGCAGGCACAAAGTTACGAAATAAAAGTGAAGAGTGAAGAGTGCAGAGTGAAGAATTTGCTCTCGCTCAAATATTTTTTCACTTTTCACTTTTCATTTTTAATTTTTCATTGTATTTTTGCAGTGCAAAATCATTATAATTACATTACATGAGTAGAAAAGTAGCATTATTATTATTCAGTCTGTTCTTTTTCTGCGCTCCATTTTGCGCTCAGCAAAAGAGTGATATCTGGCAACGTGCCGAGGCTGAGGCTGCCAATGGCAGGAACGTTAGCGCCCGCTCACTGTTTCTCCGCGCCTCAAAGGATTATGCTGCCAAAGGTCAGATGGCACAGAGTGTGGAGTGTGGCGTGAAAGCGGCCGTGCTTTACTATGGCGAAAATACGTACCAAGAGGCTTTCGAACTCCTGCGTGACTTGGACCATAACATCTCCCAAAACAGCGAGTTGAAGCCTAGCGAAGTGGCTGCACTCCGCTATCAGGTGGCGAAGGAACGCATGAACATGTACCTTCGCATGCATCGTGGTGAGCGCGTCTTGGAGCAACTCGAGATTATGGAGCGCCACGCCAATGCTTCTGGCGACGAGGCTATTGGGAACGACCTCCTGTACAACAAAGCGATTTATTACTACTCTTTCGGACAGACCGCCCGAGGTAATGCTGTGTTTCAGGAGATGGCCTCAAAGCTCATGGACAGCAAGGAATACGACAAGATGGAGGATGTCTATAAGACGCTCATCGCCAATGGGCGAAAGTCGGGTAGTGCGAGCATGGTTGCGCAGGCCTATAGCGGCTACATCGCCTGGAAAGACTCTGTGAACGCCCTAAAGGCGGCCGATGAAACACGTGCTCTGAAGGAGCAGATTGCGGCGGGCGAGGCGTCCATTGCCGAGAGAGACAACTCTATGGCTTCGCGAACCCGCATTATCATCGGCCTCTGTATTCTATTGGCTATCCTGGCGGGAGTACTTATCGTGGCTGCTCTCCTGTTATTGCGTTTCATCTATCTAACCCGTAAACAGAAGAAGACGATTCGTATGGCCAACGAGAACAACGCCTTGAAGGCTAAGTTCATCAGCAATATCTCTGCTCAGTTGAGTCCCACCCTTCAGCGACTCGACAGTCTGAGACCGGAAGTCAAGGCTCTGCAGGACTTCGCCATCCATATCCAGACTCTTTCCGATTTGGAAACCAGTATGGGTCAAGCAGTAGAGAAGGAGGAGATTAGCCTGCCGGCCTACTGCGAAGGTCTCATAGACCAGATTCGTGACAGGGCTCGGATGAGCGTTACCCTCAGTATTGACACGCCCAAGATGAGTGCCGAGTTCAACAAGGAATATGTCACGTACATTTTACTCCATTTGCTGCGAAATGCAACGGATTTTACTCCGGAGGGCGGACATATTTGGCTGGACTTCAAAAAGCGTGGTGCCCACAAGTTCCAATTCATTGTTTCCAACACGGGTCCTGTTATCCCCGAGGAAATGCGCGAGAATGTCTTCAAGCCGTTCCTGGAAATGAAAGATCTTACGACAGGCGATGGTCTCGGTCTCCCGATTTGTCGGCAGATGGCCGTGAAGATGGATGGAGATCTTTGTATTGATCCTGAGTTTACCAAAGGAACCCGCTTCGTCCTTAGCTTAGTATCATAGTCTCCAAAGCGGAGATTTCCTGCTCGGTTGTTGCCCAACTAGTAACGAAGCGGCAGGCGGTGTGGTTTTCATCGACGGGGCACCACACTTCGAAACCTATGTGCCGACGCAAGAGTTCGAGGACTTCATTAGAAAAAATGTAGAACTGCTGGTTCGTAGGCGAATCGATGAAAGGTTTGTACCCTAAGCGCTCCACGAAGAGGCGGCGCAAGCGCATGGCGAGAGAAACAGCTTGACTGCCAATGATGAGATACAGGGAGGTGCCGCCGACGGGCTGGAAAAGTGTCTCGAACTGCACGCCCACTACACGACTCTTGGCTAGCAAGGCTCCGTGGCGTTTGATGCGGCTCAGCATGTGACTGGGAGCATTGCCTCGGGGAAACACCACAGCCTCGCCACAGAGTGCTCCGCATTTCGTGCCACCGATGTAAAAGATGTCGGCCAGGCGTGCCAACAATGGGAGCGTTATATCCTGGCTTGCTGCCAAGCCGTAGGCTAGGCGTGCTCCATCGATGTAGAGCAGTAGGCTGTATTTCTGACAGATATTGTGTAGAGCTTTGAGCTCATCGGCTGTGTAGAGCGTGCCTAGCTCGGTAGGGAACGTGATGTATACCATCCCCGGACGCACCATATGTCCGGCGGTTTCATCGGCGAAATAGGCTGTGAGCCACGCCCGCAGGTCCTTAGCATCGAGTTTGCCCTTATGGGAAGGCAAGACGATAACCTTGTGCCCTGTGAACTCTACAGCCCCAGCTTCATGCACGTTGATGTGTGCCGTTTCGGGACAGAGTACGCCTTCGTAGGGTTGCAGCGTACAGTCGATGATGGTGGCGTTTGTCTGCGTGCCTCCAGCCAGGAACCATATCTGTGCCTCGGGGGCTTCGCACGCCTCGCGGATGAGTCGACGTGCATTTTCACTAAAGCGGTCGTCACCGTAGCTCTGGGTTCGTTCGTCGTTTGTTTCCAGAAAATGGTGCAGCACAGCCTCGTGTGCTCCGTTGTTGTAGTCGCTCTCCAAATGGCAGAGTGTATCGCAGTCTGTTGTCATTTGTTGTATGTTTATATAATAACTACTTAATAATAGTTAATAATGGACGCTAGCGTTATCCGAGGAGCCGTTCCACCGGTCCATTGGTGAATCAGGGGAATTAGCATGGTGAGAAGTCAGAAACCCAGGTAGGCCGTCACCCGTATCCAGTCAAGCCCATATTCCCTTTGGTTGTTCATCTTTATCTCATGACTACTTTCTTACCGTTCACAATATAAAGTCCCTTGCTTGGTTTTTCTACGTGACGACCGCTAAGGTCGAAGACCGAATTGCCCATCATCCATTGTCCATTGTCCATTGAGATGATTCCTGTTGTTACCTCTCGCGTATAGTCTTCGTTGTTGGTTAGGTACATGTCTTCCACCATGAGTGCGCGGTTATTGATGAAGAAACTGACGATCCGGACGTTCTTGGTGTCGAGCGGTTGTCCCTTTTTGTCGCCGCTGGTGTATTTGGCGGTCTCCAGTCTCACCACGATTTGTCTCTTCGTGCCGAAGTCGGCCGTCGAGTAGCAGTCGCCCCATATGTTATCGGAGGTAAATATGTTGAGGTGTGCTGTGCTGAGGGTGTTCTTTAGTTTGATAACCAGATATTTGTATCCCGACATATCTACGCCGTTGGGGAATTCCCATCCCATCTGCCCGTTCTGTCCGGGCTTGAAGGTGTGGGTTGTTTCTGTGTAGGTACCTTGCGAGTAGAGCGATGTGTTGATGTAATCGGCACTGAAGGGGAAGTACGAGGAGCGTACGGCGGCGGCGGTTTGCAGTGTGTTGCCCAGGGGGTCGGTATAGGTAGCTGTGACATTGGTCGTACCTTCCTTCAGACCCAATGCCATGCCATTCTGCATGGTGGCCACATCATCATCGCTGACAACAAACTGAGCTGAACGGCTGACGTTCTCGGTGTGTCCGTCTACGAAGGTGGCGGTAAGCTTTATCGGCTGGCTGTTGCCTACCATCACTTCTACTTCTTCGGCGGCCAGCTCTATCTTCTGGGCAGTGAGCATGTCAGTGTTGTAGCCCTCGAAGGTGGCGGGGAAGAATTTATTTTCATCGTATGAGGCCTCGGTGGAGAACCAATCGAAGTCAGCGTAGCCGTTGCTGTCGTTCTGCATGTTGTAGCAGAACAGTCCGAAGCGGGCACCGACGAAGATGGTGAGGTTGTACTTCAGCGTGGTTTGGTCACCTAGGTTGGTGTAGGTCTCATTGTCCAGCGAGTAGGAGAACTGCGTCTTGCTAGTGCCGTAGGTGATACCGGCGCGCAAGTAGATGATGCTATCTATCTCGATATCCTGAATCTTCTGCGAAGGTGTGAAGCTGTTATCCACGCGCAATGTGTCTTGCCACCAGACAAGTTGCCGCTTGCCATCCTTCACCTCCACAGCGATGGCAGCGTAGGGGTCTTGCAGGATGCAGATACCGGCACGATCACCATCCTCCAGGTTCCTTACATCCAGACGGATGGTGCCCGTTGAGGTCGTTGAGGGCTTGTCGTGGAAAGCGTAAATACGCTGTGTGAGCATGTTGCGGGCCTGAGTCAGACGGTCGGCTGTGCCCGAGGACCTCATGCGCAGCCATCCCTGGCGTTCAAACAGGCTCCAGGCTGCGTCGTCAGGATTGTGGTTCCACTCCCACTGCATACTGATGGGGAACGAGCGGAAGTTGTCGTTCGTGGGCAGAGCGGCCCTAGGTGAGTAGTTGCCGGTCTTGGGTTTCGTGTAGGTAGCGTAGGGCACGCCCTTGTTACCTACGACGGGCCAGTCGTCCGTCCACTTCACGGGCTGTAGGTTGGGCATGCGTCCCATCGCGCCCAGGTCTTGCTGCAGGATGGTCCACCATTCGCCGTTCTGTGTCTCAACGAGGGCGCCTTGGTGAACGGTGTTGGGGTTGTTGTTGATGATTTTTTCCACCAGCATCTTCTCCTCGTAGGGGCCGAAGATGTTCTTCGAGCGGAAGATAACTTGACCCGAGGGCCAGCCGCCGTAGGTGGCATAGATGTAGTAGTAGTCGCCTATCTTGTAGAGGTGCGAGCCTTCCAGCCCGTCCTTGTCCTTGATGACGTTCACTTCGCGGATATAGTTGAAGTCCTCGTCCAGTTCGCACATCTGGATGTTGCCGATGCCGCAGGCCACATAGACTTTGCCATTGTCAAAGAGCATGCCCGGGTCGTAGTAGATGCGCGACAGCTGTTTCTTCTCCCACCGGCCTTCGGGGTTTGTAGCCGAGAGGACGAAGCCGCCCGCGTCGTTACCGTTGATGAGGAGGTAGAACTTGCCGTTGTGCCAGGTCATCGAGCAGGCCCACATGCCGGCAGCATAAGCATTCTCGCCGTTCAGTAGGTTGTAGCGGTCCTTCGTGGAGAGCTGTTCCAGTGGTTGGGCACAGTACTCCCAGTTTACTAAATCCTTCGACTTCAGGATGGTGGCGCCCGGGAAGTGGTGCATGGTGGTGGAGACCATGTAATAGGTTCCCTCCACGCGGATGACGTCGGGGTCGGGAAAGTCGGCAAAGATGACAGGGTTTCTGTACTTGCCCGTGCCCTGATCACTTATTGACACGTTTTGGTAGTCGGGGTGTGCCCAATCGACGTTGTAAAAGTCGGCGTACCAGTCCATGCAAGCCTTTCCGCAGGCCTCCTCATAACCGTCGAAGGCGGGCACGACCTTCCCCGTGTTGAGGAGAGTGGGGATGTCAATGAGACAGTGTGTGCCGGAGAGTGTCATGGAGATATTTCCGTAGTAGTCTAGCATAGCCTTATAGGCCTTGCCCCACTTCGAGGTACTTCCTGTAGCCCAGGTGCCCCAGTTCGACTCTACCCATTCGTCATGCTCGTTGTAGTGGCCGGTACCCTCCTTCTTCGGGCTCCAATCCACCTCCGTGATGATGATGGGTGCCGTATCCACTACAGGCACCTGCTTCTTGAACTGGTTGATTTTGTTCTGAGGGTTAGGAGTGGCATCGCTGCATCCGTACCATCCGCAGTAGTCGTGGACGGCATAGCCGATGTTGGCACCCTCGATGGGATAGCTCTCGTAACTGGTGTAATTGGACTGCCATCCTGTGCCAGGTGCCCAGATGATGCCCGTGAATCCATTGGAGCGAATCTTATCCACGATGGGCTGGAAGAAGTCATGCAGGGCCTTCGGGTCGTCCTTGCCCTCGGCATTCTTCAGTGAAACGGGTTCGTTGGCCAGCTCTATGCTGATTTGGCCTGCGTACCTTTTGATATTTGTATTCTGCGAGAAAGTGTCCCACACCGTCATCAGGTAGTTGTTGTAATAGTCGCCAACCTTGATGCTACCCGGACAGACCCCTGGAGGACGTACCACCACATACATCTTATGGTTCATGGCCTTCTGCATGATGGGCCAATAAACCGAACTGAGGTAGGTCTTCAGACGTGTGGGGTTGAATTTCGAGATGTCGGCCTCGCCGCTGGTGCCTTCCGGCTGACCGATGGAGCCGGTATAGACATAGCTGCTGGACGGGTCGTTGGTCCAGGCGGGGTCCATGTGCAGGCGGAAGACATCGCAGTTGGCCTGCTCTAGTGCTCCCAGAATTTTCTCGAAATAGTTTACGCAGCTCTTGGCGCCGTTTTCGTTGTAACCGCCCGACCAGTAGCTGTGGTGGCCATTTTCGTCGTCATAACCGTTGAACCACATGCTTGGCGTGTCCATCACACCATGCAGCACCACGTGGTTGCCGTAGTTGTCGCAGAGCCATTTCCCCTCTACATGCAAGGTCGGCAGCGGTTTCTCCAACTGCGCGCCCAAACCGGCAACAAACAGCATTGCCCCTGCAAAAAGAAGTAGTCGTTTCATCGTATTCCTTGTTATTTTGTTGTTTCCTGCTGCAAAGGTACGATTAAACGAGGGAATTACCAAATATATTTGAGTATTTCGGAGTCCTTTCTTTTTGGAGTTGTCAGATTTTTTCATTTTTCGTTTTTTTCTTTTCACTTTTGCCACTTTAGGAAAAAATCTGCCATTATTAATGCTCGCAATTTCTAGATTTAATTCTAGCAATCTTTTCTATTAATACCTGCATTTTTTACTCCCCTTGTTTGACCCTGGTAGAATGTTTTGTCCCCAAGTATTCGTGATTTTATTGGCGGGCTTTACGAGAGCTTACAAAAAAGAAGGGCAGTACCCCAACTGGGATACTGCCCCTCAATTAGTTTTGTTTGTATTGCCGCCTCTCTCTTGGAGAGGTGGAGTGGACTTTAGCAGACTTCGATGGCTTTCGAGAGTTTCTTCACTTCCTTTTCCATCTTTGGCATTGTGACGGTCAGGATGCCGTCCTCGACCTTAGCGGAAATCTTGTCACGCTCCACATCATCGGGCAGCGTGTAGGCTTGTTCGTAGTTACTGTAAGAGAACTCGCGCCTCAGATAGTGGTGGCCTTTGTCCTCATGCTTGTGTTCTACCTTGTTCTCAATGGCGATGGCCAGGTTGCCCTCGTCGTTGATGCTTACGCGGCAGTACTCCTTCTTGATGCCTGGAGCTGCAAGTTCCATCGTGTAGGCTGTTTCACTCTCCTTGACGTTGACTGCCGGTGCTGTACTGTTGGCACGAGGCATAAAATCGGTGTTCAGGAAATCTTCAAACAATGTTGGCATCCAACTGTTCTTAAACATTACTGGTAACATAATCAATACCTCCTAATTATATTTTTGTTAAACATTTATTTCATTTGATTGCCTTCGCTTTCGTTCCGGCTTTCACCAACATAAGAAACAACATGCGTGCCAACTGTGCCAAGTGGCCAGTTAGTGGACAAAGGGCGACAAAGATGGACAATATGTCAGTTGATTGCTTTCCTGCCAAAGAAATAACGAGAGATGCCGGTTTTGTCCATCGCCCAGGCAATGGCGAGGCTTCCCGCTACGCAGAAGACAAGCGAGACAAGCAGGAAGATGAGGCCGGTCGGGTCGAACTGCAGATAGGGTACAAACTGCTTGCAAAGGATGGTGAAGATGGGGGAGAAGACGTAGAGCGGCAGGCTGTTGCGTCCGAGGAAGAAGACCCCAGTCGTCCCTTTAGGGGGAGTAATTCTATAGAGCCAAAGCAAAGAGGATATGGCGAAATAGACGATAATTAGTGAAGAGTGAAGAAGAAGGAAAAGTAATAGCTGTTCCAAAAATAAAGAATTAAAGGAACAAGAGATGGGGAGGAGTACAAGTGTGGCGAAGAGCAGAAGGGCGTATGGTGAGGCCCAGAAAATGGAACGGAAGTCCTTGCCGCTCTGACGGATGGCGGCTCCGGCTAGGAAATAGAAAGACCCCCCGACCCCCTTTAGGGGGAGAATGGTAAGTATGTAGAAGATGAGTCCCAGTATTATCAATCGCAAGAGGACCTCCCTCTGGCTCCCTTGTGGAGGAGCGGCTGAAAGTCTCCCCTCGGGGAGATTTAGAGGGGGCCGCCTTTTGAAATTAATAACAAGGTAGTAAATGCCGCCACATATAATTAATGTATGCAGATACCAATACGGTCCGAGAGGATGCAGCAAGAGGCGGTCGAGGAAGACGGTTGGAGTGAGGTGGTCGATATGCTCATTGATGGGCAGGAGCGAAGCCATATAGATGTAGCCGCTCTCCATTACGATATAAGGTACTGCCAGCCAAAGAAGAGTGCGCAGAAAATCCTTCGGTGCTTTGCTGACATTCATCAGATAGCCCGAAATGAGCAGGAAGCCAGGCATGTGGAAGGCATACACCACATGCTTGGCGTAAGGATGGAGTTGCTCGAAATACACCAGATGGAAACTGATGACAAGCAGGATGAGAATCCCCTTCAGGTAGTCAAGTTCCAGGATGCGCTTCATTACAATTTCTTTGGCAGCTTTTCGATGGCTTTCCGCATGACCGGAGCAAGGGCAGGGATGTTGTGAGAAGTGGCATAGTTCTCAAGTTGTTCGAGCTTCATAGGGGACACGTACGTTTTCTTCAGTTCTTTTTTCTTCTCCTTAAAGTCTTTCTCATCGATATAGCCGTGTTCTGTGGCGTATGTCTCGATGATAAATTTCATCCTTCCCTTTTTGCCATTCCATTCCCAATGATCCGAGGACATCACAAGGTCTGCTACGGTTGAGTTCCCTTCCTCGTCGAGATTGAATATTTCGTTGAATTCGTAATCGTATCCTCTCTCTTCGCGGGCCTTGAGCATCTTGTTTTGTCCGAGCGCCTTATTGCGATACATCTGCATCTTGCCAGCGTCGAGCGTCATGTGTACCTCGTCCTCTTCGGTTTCGATAAAGCCTACAGTGCCTTCCGGATTGCTGACTCTTTGCCTTCCTTTGCCTTCGTCGGTTAGTGTTACGAAGTATCGCTCTCTTGATTCGCCGCCCTTCAAAAGGTCAATTGCCCCGCTTTTGTGTATCTTGCCGGCTTTGAACTCCTGCGCTCTTGCTCCCCAAGTAATCGCAATACCGTGGCTAAGGCTGAACTCACCATGAGTATCTAAATAGCTTCCATTTTTGACTTTCTTCTTTTCTTTATTGTAGGCATTGGGCATAATGCCTGCAAGGTAGTAGCGGAGAGAGTCGTTGGCGAAAGCATAGACCCTGTAATAAGTCTCGACATAAATGAGGGGCTTAGGCTTCACGACAATCTCTGCAAGGTTGTAGTCAAGGTCTTCCATCGTGACTTTACCGTTTTGCAAAGACGATACATCTACGAGTTTTGACTTGTATGCAACATGTGTGAGGACGACTTTCTTTGCCCCTTTCACGTCGGCAATCACTCCCTCCAAGCTGGTTGTGCCAATCATATTGCCTTCTTCGGTCAATACACTTACCAGATGGATGCCATTACCATCGGTATCCACCACTTCTATCCTTTGTGCCTTTGCACCTATCGCAGCCATCAGGAGGGCTGCCAAAACCAAATGAAATTGTCTCATCTTCTTTTTACCTTATTATATATTTCTTGTTGCCGCAGATATAGATGCCGGAGTTTGTCGGCTTGGTTTGAAGCTTGCGGCCATCGAGGGTGTACCAATTATCAAGTTGAGAGTCGTGAGTCGAAAGCTGAGAGTTTCCTATTCCAGTCGTGATATCCATCTGAAAGACACGAACCCAGTCGAACTGTGTTTCGTAGGTGAACGAGGTGTCTGGAGCCTTTGCCCACGAGCCGTCGCCTACGCTTTGGTTCAGTATGAGGTAGAAGTCGTGACAGAATGGCCATTGTCCCTGCTCCAAGTCTGATGCATTCTGCGACTTTGCATACGAGCCAACGGGATTGCCGTCAACATAGAAGGTGATGAGGCTCTCCGTCCAGTTTGCGGCAAAGATGTGCCAATCGCCCTGAGTTACACTTTCGTTGAAGCTGTACTTCGGGTTGTTCTTGTTGCCCAGCGTAGTAATCCAATGGGAGTGTAGGGTGTGGTAAGCGATGTTTTGTGCATCTATTGCCTCGAAGATATCTATCTCTCCGCCCTTTGGCCAGGAGTCTGTTGGCGGCTGCGGCATCATCCAGAAAGCAGGGAAGTTACCTGTGTGCGGAACAGTCTTCATGCGGGCTTCTATCCAACCGTAAGTAAAGGAGAAGAGTCCGCGACTCTCTACAGAGCCTGTCAGCATAGGAACGGGGTCGGACGTTTGGTCGGGATTGGGAATAGCGCGACAGACAAGATGCCCGTCCTGAAGGAACACAACATCCTCGGAGTTGCTGATGTATCTGTTCCAAGTGCTGCTGTAGCGATTGGAGTGCCTCCACTTCGTCTCATCAGGTTGTGTCCCATTATCCCCGTTGAACTCATCATTGAATGCCAAGCTATAGCAGCCTTCGTGGTATTCCCCTTTAGGAAGAATCTGCAGATGAATATCCAGTATCGCTCCACCGTTCTTGATGATACCGTTTCCTTCATCCATTCTGCCTGCAGGATTCAGGTCGTCCCAGTCAATCTTTATGCGCATCATATATACTCCGGGCTCCATTGTTTCGGGCAAGACAAAGGAAGGCGGCTGCACCCAAGAGAGGTCAGTCTTCTCGCCGTAACTGTTATAGGCACCGTCGGGAAGCGTCAAACCCGAGAAACTTACCAGTTCGTTGTCTTCTGTCAAAGCGCCTTGATCCCCAGGCGTCAAGACGTCGAACGCGCCGTTATTGTCCTTGTCAATATAGATGTAACTGTCCATCCATCTGCCTGTATAAGCCAGCGAAAGTGAGACGAGGTCTCCGGCGTGGGCATAGAAAGTCTGTTTGGTCAGGTCGTGATACATCTTCATGGGCGTCTTTACCTGGAAGCTGTTGCCGTTCAGCACGATGCCGTTCAATATGCGGTCTGTCCTTGTACGGCTGGCATTACGGCTGAAGGCTATAGGATAGTTCCCCTGAGCATAGACAACAAGAGGTATTAGCAGGACAAAGAGAAAAGTCCAAAGATTCTTGTGTAGATAATGGTTCATACTTTTTATATTGGCAGTTGTGACCACAAAGGTACAAAAAAGTTCATAGTTCTTCACATTTTTATTAAAAAATGAATCAGACGCAGGCGGAACATAGTCCATAGTTCATAGTTTTTATTCATAGTTCACAGTTTTTTTTGTATATTTGCAGCAGAATTCATCTAAAAACGAAGAAAACATGACAAAGCGACTCCCTTTTTTCTTGCTTCTTATCCTATGGTCAATAGTCGATGGACAATGGTCAATGGTTTTGGCTCAGACCATCAGTATTATAACCGACCACACGCAAATGGTCCTGAAGGTGAACAATGCCAAACGACTTTGCCAGACTTATATGGGCGAACGTCTCTCGGCTCAGACAGACCTCTCGCAGTTGAATATGCCCGAAGCGGGTCTCAGCAGTTCTTGCATCAAGGGGCTTGAGGTCTACCCCGTAATGGGAACCGAGGATTACTACGAGCCGACTATGGAGATACATCATGCCGACGGCAACCCCACAAGTGTGCTGAAGTATGTGTCGCATACCCAGCAGGGCAACGAGACAAAGATTATTCTTCGCGATGAATTGTACCCCGTCGAGGTTACATTATATTATAAGGTATTCCCCAAAGAAGACATCATCCAGCAATGGACGGAGATAAAGCAGGAGGAAAAGGGTAAGGTTTACTTGGGCCGCTACGCCTCGTCGATGCTTTACTTCGAGGCACCACAATACTTCCTCACTGAGTTTGCAAGCGACTGGGCAAAGGAGATGCAGATGCAGAACCAGGAGCTGCAGTTTGGCAAGAAGGTGGTCGATAGCCGGTTGGGTGCTCGTGCCAACATGATGACTCAGCCTTTCTTCGAGGTGGGCCTTGGGGAACCTGTTCGCGAGAACGAGGGAACCGTTCTCATGGGAACGCTCGGTTGGACAGGCAATTTCCGCTTCACCTTCGAGGTGGACAATCAGCACATCCTGCGTGTCGTGAGCGGCATCAACCACGATGCCTCCACCTATCTGTTGAAGAAAGGAGAAGCCTTCCGAACGGCAGATTTCTTCTTCACGCTCTCCACAAAGGGGGTAGGAGAGGGCAGCCGTCGCTTCCAGAGGTGGATGATGAACCATCAGCTCCACAAGGCAAAGGACGACCGCATGACCCTGCTCAACAACTGGGAGAACACCTATTTTGATTTTGACGAAGAGAAGCTCGTCACACTCTTTGGTGAGGCAAAGGACTTGGGTGTCGACCTCTTCCTGCTCGACGACGGTTGGTTCGGCAACAAGTACCCCCGAAAGGACGACCACGCGGGCTTGGGCGACTGGCAGGTGACTAAGAATAAGCTGCCCAACGGTGTTCCCTATCTGGTGAAGAAGGCCAAGGAGAACGGTGTGAACTTCGGCATCTGGATAGAGCCGGAGATGGTGAATCCGAAGAGCGAACTGGCCGAGAAGCATCCCGACTGGATAATCATGCTGCCCTCGCGCGAGCCGTACTACTTCCGCAACCAGCTTGTGCTCGACCTCTGCAACCCGCAGGTACAGGACTTCGTCTTTGGCGTTGTTGACGGGCTGATGCAGGAGAATCCGGATATCAAGTTCATGAAGTGGGATTGCAACTCGCCCATCACGAACATCTATTCCCCGTATCTCAAAGAGAACCAGGGCAATATCTATGTCGATTATGTACGTGGACTTTACAAAGTGCTCGACCGCGTGCAGGCCAAGTACCCCGACCTCTACATGATGATGTGTTCGGGCGGCGGCGGACGCTCCGATGTGACAGGCCTGCGCTACTTTACCGAGTTCTGGTGCAGCGACAACACCGACCCCATCGAGCGCCTGTTCATCCAATGGGGCTACTCGCAGTTCATGCCCGCAAAGGCGATGTGTGCACATGTGACGGAATGGAACAGAAGGGCCAGCATCAAGTTCCGCCTCGATGTGGCTTTCCAAGGGAAGTTGGGCTTCGACATCGGGCTGAAAGGCCTGTCGAACGATGACCGCCAGTACTGCCGCGAAGCCATCAAGGAGTACAAACGGCTGAAGGATGTCGTATGGTCGCCAAATCTCTATCGCCTCGTATCGCCTTACGAAGGCCAGCATTGTGTCGTTCAGCGCGTCAGCGATGACCGCTCCCACAGCATCCTTTTTGCCTACGACATTCATCCCCGCTACGGAGAAAGGCTCTTGAACACCCGTCTGCAAGGGCTTGACGCAGACGCGAAGTATCGGGTAAAGGAAATCTGCCTCATGCCCGGACGGCAGAGCTGGCTCTCCTGCAACGACAAAGTCTATACGGGCGACTACCTGATGAAAGTCGGTGTGAAGGTCACCTCGGCTAACGACCTCGTCAGCCACATCATCGAAATCACTCGTCAGTAATTACCGGTTCCTGGATTGTCTCGTATCCTTCCTCAACTTTCTGTTTTAGCGAAGTATACTTGACCTTTTAGGTTTAGTGGGCAAACCTGCCAGGTTTACTGACTAAACCTAAAAGGTCATGTTTTTAATCGTTTTATAGTTGCTATAGCAGGCCTATTAGAGTTAGTGGGAAACTCTAATATAGTTAGTGGGAAACTCAAAAGCCTCCGATTTTCTGTTGCAATAGCGATTCCCAGGAAGAGTATTTTGCACTCTCAGAAAATAATCGTACCTTTGCAGGCAAATTAATACTTTAATGATATGAAAAAGTTATTCTTATTATTCTTGCTCCTTGGCGGGGGGGCAATGTTCAATCTTCAATGTTCAATGATTTTAGCCCAGAACCCTTACCTCCCTTTGTGGGAACACTTGCCCGACGGAGAACCTCGCGTTTTCGAAGATCCCGATAACCCAGGGAAGCTGCGTGCCTACATCATCGGTTCGCACGATACGCACTACAGCGAGTATTGCGGCAACGATGTCCGCATGTGGTCGGCTCCTGTGGAGGACCTCACCCAGTGGCGTGACGAGGGTCCCATCTTCTCGCACTTTGTGGATGGACGTTGGGACACGATGTTTGCCCCCGACCTGGTGGAGGTCAAGGACAAAGCAACGGGCAAGAAGACCTACTGGCTCTATCCCCATAGTCGCGGCTGGCGTCGCGTAGGGATGGTCTGCAAAGGCGACCGCCCCAACGGACCCTTCACTCCTGTGAATCTGACGCCTGACGGGCGTGCCTGTGTGGAAGGCTCGCTGATTGACTTCGACCCCAGCGTCTTCGTGGAGAACATCACGGACAAGAAAGACCCCGACTTCGACAAGGGCTTCCGTGCCTACGTCTTCTACGGATTCCAGCACTCTACGGCTTGCGAGCTCGACCAGAACACGATGTACAGCAAACGTCCGGGTACGGAGCTGATAGACCCCTTCATTCCCGCCAGCAGTCACGACGGCAGGCTCCTCGACAAGGAAGGCAGCGTGTATAAGGCTCTTTATGAAGGTCAGAACCCGCTGGACTTCAACTTCTTCGAGGCCAGCAGTATCCGTCAGGTAGGAAACAAGTACGTAATGGTTTTCTCAGGCTATAGCGGCAAGGAATACGGCCTAGGCAACACCAACAGCGCCCTGCGCTATGCCTACGGCGACTCGCCCCTCGGACCTTGGCGCTCGGGTGGTGTGCTCGTCGATAGCAGAGGTGTTGTGCCCAATGAAGACGGCACCCATCTGATAACCACTAACGCTGCCCACAACACGCACGGCTCGCTGCAGGAGATTAACGGTCAGTGGTATGTCTTCTATCATCGTCCGCCGCGCGGCTTTGCCAATGCCCGTCAGGCAATGGTGGCTCCCGTGAAGATTGAGTGGGACAAGAAACCCGTTGCCAAAGGTGGTCAGGTGCGCATCACAGGCTATGATACCTATGCAGCAAACAATGAGTGGACAGCCAAGGCCTCCGACGGCAACGAATACACGGGCGCCGAGGTCACCAGCGAAGGTTTCCATATTTTCGGCCTGCCTCCCTATCAGTACTACAGCGCCGGTATCGCCTGCTTTATGGCTGGTCCTGGCAGCAACGAATGGCTGCAGGACAACCACGATGTGTGGTCGAACCACATGGACCTGGCCGGCATCAAGAACGGCGGCATCATCGGCTTCAAGTACTTCGGCTTCGGTGGCCTTGACAAAGACACCAAGGGCTTGAAAGCTTTCGAGGGAACAAAGAAGGGCGACAATACCCGACTCTGTCTTAACCTCACTCCCAGCGGTCGTGGTGCCTTCAGCATTCATGTCCGCCTGGACAATCCTTGGAAGGGTCAGGAAGTCGGTGTCATCGGAGTGTCTGCCGAGGCTAAGAAGGAGCCTACGATATGTACTTTGCTCGTACCGGATGTTGAGGGACTTACCGGAAAGCACGCCGTCTATCTCGTTGTGGAAGGACCTGAAATCCAGGAACCTCAGAACGAGCGCCCGCAGTGGGGACGCCGCCAAGGCCCGCAGCGTCCTCAAGGTCTTTTCGACCTCCACGGAATCGGTTTTTCGAAAAGCGGAGTTTTGCGGACTCCCAAGGTTCCTCAGGTCACCATTACAGCCGACGGGAAGACCCTGAATATCCCTGCAACGCCCATCTACAGCAGCAATGCCAACGGCTATACCGATGCTACACACTATCAAATGTATGCTCCCTTGAAGGATAGTTCCGTGCTGAAGGCTACATCGAATAATCCTGGAGTCTCGTTCCAGGTCAGCCCCGTCACCGACGGCCGCGCAACCGTGAGAGCCACCTATCAGGGAAAAGAGAAAGTATTCCTCATCAACTAAACACTCTGTACACTGTCATTATACAACTTTAGGCATGTTTAGGCAGGCCTGTTCTTTCTTTGAAATTGATGTAAATCAAAAATATAGGAGATTTTATCATTTTACTTGTCTGGTTCTTGTTTACGTATTATAATAAAGTGTACATTTGCGCCGGAAAAGCGAAAAACTGACCCTCTAGAAACAGAAATATAGCAAAAAACATATATAGATATGAAAAAACCATTTCTTTTGTTATCCATTTTGGCTGTAGCCGCTTTGTTCGTTGGTTGCAATAATAATGAGGAATTTGTAACCCCACAAAGCCCCAAGCAGGATCTGACAAAGCCCCAGACGGAGGTGTATTTCCAGGGTCAGGCATTGTTCCCCGAAGGTGTTGAAGCTCCTGCAGTGAAGTCTTTCTCTGAATTGATGACACGTGCCAGTGATCAAGAACTTGCGTGGCCTTATCACACAGATGAGGGTTGGGAGAGTGCACGATTCTCTATCCGTGCAGATGGTACCATTCCTGATTTCTACGACAAGAGTTCGGCTCTTTATTATGGTCGTTCTCCTGGCAAGCCTGGCCACAACAGAGGTAAGGTATCAAGCATATACAATTATCCTCATTATAACGACCGCGACTTTGACTACTATCAGAAGGATAAGAGCACAGGCGAGAACATTGGTTTGTTCCGTTATATTTATGATCCTAAGGGCGTGATGACACAGCCCGTCATTATCGAGGCTCCTACTGTAGAAGAGATTCTGAGTGATGAGGTCGCAGACTTGGAGGCAGAAATCGCTAATGGTAAGAACGTAGATAAGAACACTGCCGAGTTGGCTAAGGTGAATGCTATTTTGGGGAATACTCCTGAATACTTGCAGTCTCATGTTCTTTGGTACGTTGTCAAGGAAGTTGGTATGCGTTACGGCTGGCACGTAAATGGCATTATCAGCGAAAACGAAGTGCCTAAGTACGTGCCCGGTCAGGTTGCAGACAACGTAGAAGTCGACATTCACCAGCAGGCTCACACCGATTGGTATGAGATTAAGACTTCAATCCATATTAGGACAGATGTGGAGTCTATAAAGGTTACCATTCCTTTGAAGGAAGAGGATATCCTGGAGAAGGATGATTTCGACATCAGAGTCTATGACTACTACTATAAGGAATATGTCATCAAGCACAATATCACGCACGATGCAAATGGTATTACCATCGAGATTACAGATATTCCTGGTAGCCTGATTGAAGAGTTGAAGGCCAACTTCGGTGATGGTCTGACAGTAGAGGTCCACAGCTACTGCAAAAAGGATGTTTGGGAAGAGATGAGGAACAGCCGCGTTCAGACCGGCAAGCCCTGTAATGTTTACGGTCAGGTTTCCAGCGCGCTAAGACCAGGTGAAGAAGAAAAGAAAGTTTATGTGGAGAAATCCAATTAGGTATTCCCGTTTAGCTAAACACATTTTCTAATAATAAAAATTCCCGAGGTGATTCACCCCGGGAATTTCTTTTTTTATCGCTAACTGATGGTTAGTACATGTTCACGATAGCTTCGTAGAGCTCTTGCTTGCCGCTGGTCTGCTTGGGCTCGCCGACCTTCTTGCCGTATTTGTAAGCCTCTTCGAGGGTCATCTTACCTTGCTCGAACTTCTTGCCTTCGCCCTTGTCAAAGCTTGCATAGCGCTCCTTGACCATTGCGGGGATGGGAGACTTCTCGATGATATCGGCAGCGCTGAGGAGAGCGTGAGCCATAGCATCCATAGCAGCGATGTGAGCGATGAAGATATCTTCCAGATCGGTGCTGTTGCGACGGGTCTTGGCATCGAAGTTGGTACCACCATCCTTGAAACCACCACCACGGATAATCTGCATCATAGCCTGAGTGAGTTCATAGTGGTCGATGGGGAACTGGTCGGTATCCCAGCCGTTCTGGTAGTCACCGCGGTTAGCGTCGATGCTGCCCAACATGCCTGCATCAACGGCACAAGCCAGTTCGTGCTCGAAGGTATGACCTGCGAGGGTAGCGTGGTTTACCTCGATGTTCACCTTGAAGTCCTTATCCAGCTTGTGAGCCTTCAGGAAACCGATAACGGTCTCTGTATCGACGTCATACTGGTGCTTGCTGGGCTCCATGGGCTTGGGTTCGATGAGGAAAGTGCCCTTGAAGCCTTTGGCACGAGCATAGTCGCGAGCCATAGTCAGCATGGTAGCCATGTGCTCCTTCTCGCGCTTCATGTCGGTGTTGAGCAGAGACATATAGCCTTCACGACCGCCCCAGAATACGTAGTTGGTACCGCCCAGTTCGATGGTAGCGTCGATAGCGTTCTTAATCTGAACGATAGCACGAGCCACAACGTCGAAGTCGGGATTGGTGCTGGCGCCGTTCATGTAACGCTTGTTGCTGAAGACGTTGGCTGTGCCCCAAAGCAGCTTGATGCCTGTCTCGGCCTGTTTCTTCTTCAGGTAAGCAACAACTTCCTTCAGGTTCTTCTCGTACTCCTCGACGGTAGCTGCCTCAGCTACGAGGTCCACATCGTGGAAGCAATAGTATTCGATGCCGAGTTTCTGCATGATTTCGAAGCCAGCGTCGGCCCTGTCCTTAGCAGCTTTAACGGGATCTTTGGCTTTGTTCCAGGGGAATGTCTTCGTGCCGGGACCAAACTGGTCGCCTCCTTCAGCACAAAGGGTGTGCCACCAAGCCATTGCGAACTTAAACCATTCACTCATCTTCTTGCCCATCACTACGCGATCCTTGTCGTAATAACGGTAAGCAAGAGGATTCTTACTCTCTACGCCCTCGAACTTGATGGCGGGAATTTCAGGAAAATACTGTTTCATAAAAAGGTTTTTGTTTATTGGTTATAGGTTATTGATTATTGAGTTTAGGGGAGATAGGTGAGCCATCTTTCATAGGCCTCGCGGTAGGCGGCTTGGTCTTTGGCGACGGGCTCGATGACCTGTAGTTTTTTCAGCGAAGCAAAGGCCTCCTTGTTATCGGCATAGATGCCTGCTCCGATACCGGCACCACGGGCTGCACCAACGCTGCCGTCGGTATCGCAAAGCTCGATTGTGGCGCCTGTAACGCCAGCCAGCGTATCGCGGAAGATGGGGCTCAGGAACATATTGGCCTTGCCGGCACGGATGGTCTTGAGGTTCATACCCATTTGCTTCATCACTTCCATTCCGTAGGCGAAGCTGAAGACGATGCCTTCCTGTGCGGCACGAAGGAGATGAGCCTGCGTGTGGGTGTTGAAGTTGATGCCGTGAATGCTGGCACCTACTTCCTTGTCGCAGAGTACACGCTCTGCACCGTTGCCGAAGGGCAGGATGCTGAGACCTGCAGAACCGATAGGAGCCTGAGCAGCAAGGTCGTTCATCTCTGCGTAGCCGATTCCTGACGGAGCCACATTCCGACGTGCCCAAGAATTCAGAATGCCCGTTCCGTTGATGCAAAGCAATACGCCAAGACGCGGGTTGTTGGCCTGATAGTTCACGTGAGCAAACGTATTCACGCGGCTCTTGGTGTCGTACCCAACCTGACCGAGCACACCATATACAACTCCCGATGTGCCAGCTGTAGTAGCAGCCTCGCCCGGCTCGAAGACATTCAGCGAGAGGGCATTGTTGGGCTGGTCGCCAGCGCGATAGGTAATGGGAGTACCTGCTGCGAGGCCAAGTTCTGCTGCGGCTGCTGCATTGACTTCACCCTGAACACCGAAGGTCGGCACAATATCCGAGAGCATCTCGGCAGGAATGCCGTAGTAATCCAGCAGGAACTGGGCAGGACGCTCTTCCTTGAAGTCCCACATCATACCCTCTGACAATCCGCTGACGGTTGTGGCAGGAGTGCCGGACAGACGGCAGGCGATGTAGTCGCCGGGCAGCATTACCTTATATATTTTACTAAATGTGTCGGGCTCGTTCTCACGAACCCAGGCGAGTTTGGATGCCGTGAAGTTACCGGGCGAGTTGAGCAGATGGCTCAGACACTTCTCGCTGCCCAGGCCTTGGAAAGCCTTCTGACCGTAGGGAACGGCACGCGAGTCGCACCAGATAATGGAATCGCGCAAGGGTTTCAGATTCTTATCCACACATACCAGACCGTGCATCTGATAGGAGATACCGATGGCCTTCACCTCTTCTTTGGCAGCACCGCTGGCAGCCATAATGTCGGCTGTCGCAGCCTTCAGGTATTGCCACCAAGCTTCTGGGTCTTGCTCTGCCCATCCGGCGCGGACAGCCTTGATGGGCGCTTCGCTCTTGGGATAGAAAGCTGTAGCCACACAGGCACCGCTCTCCACATCCACCAAAGAAGCCTTCACACTGGAGCTACCAACATCGTAGCCAAGCAAATAGTTTTTGTTCATTTTATAAGGTTAATAATTTGATAAATTACTGTTTTATGTTCTCCCCGGGGGAGTTAGAGGGGGTCTATTTCCTTTGTCTCCACAGCGCTGTCATATCCTCCAGCGTCTTGCCCTTGGTCTCGGGAACGAGCTTCCATACGAAGATGGCAGCAACGACGCAGAGGATGCCGTACAGGCCGTATGTGAACCAGTGACCGAAGTCATCACCTTCCGTCAGGTGCATGTTGAACATCGGTACAAACGAGCTGGAGACGATGAAGTTCGAGATCCATTGTGCGGCCACAGCGATAGCCACAGCACCGCCACGAATGGTGTTGGGGAAAATTTCGGCGATGAGAACCCAGCAGATGGGGCCCCACGAGAACATGAAGCAGGCTGCATAGAGCATGAGGCTGAGGCAGGTAATCATCTCAAGTCCTGCGTGACCGAAGGTGATGGCAACACCCATCGCACCTACAGCCATTCCCAGGGAGCCGGAGATAAGAAGCGGTTTGCGGCCCCATTTCTCCACCGTAAAGATGGCGACCAGAGTGAACATGATGTTGATGAATCCCATGATGACTGTAATCATCATCGGGTCTTGCATACCCATATCGCCGAAAGTGCGCGGAGCGTAGTACAGCACAGCGTTGATGCCGACAGCCTGCTGGAACACGCTCAGCATGATGCCCACGAAGATGCACATCCAGCCGTAGGTCATCAGCTTTTCGGTCTTCACTACCATCGAATCCTTGATTTCCGGAAGTATGATAGCCGCCTTGCTGCTGCCGTTTATCTTGGAGAGAATGCTGAGGGCCTCATTGTCCTTGCCTACAGAAACCAGGTAGCGAGGCGTCTCAGGAACGAAGCAGATGAGCAGGGCGAAGAGTCCTGCAGGCACAGCCTCACTTCCGAACATATAGCGCCAACCTGTTGTGACCGTCCATTGTGCAGCGGGATTGATGGCGGCAATGCCCTTGCCCATCTCTTCTACCAAAGGCTGGATGTGGTCGCCCAGGATGAAGAAGTTCACAAAATAGACAACCAACTGACCGAAGATGATGGCGAACTGGTTCCAGCTGACCAGCATACCTCTTATCTTATAAGGTGCCACCTCGCCAATATACATCGGGCAGATGGCCGAAGCCAAACCTACGCCGATACCACCGATGATGCGGTAGATGTTGAACATGATGAGCAATGAGAATGTGGGCTCGCCGTAGTTGAAGAACAGGAATTCGGGCTCCATCGAACCCAGAGCTGAGATAAAAAACAGCAAGCCGGCGATGATGAGCGACTTTTTACGGCCCAGGTTTGTAGCCAGAAAACCCGACAGAGCAGAGCCGATAATGCAGCCAATCAGGGCGCTGGCCGATGTAAATCCGTGCCAGCCGTTGGTGTACTGGAAGTCTTTGGCCTCCATGAAGAAAGCCTGCAAACCCTTTTCTGCACCGGAGATTACGGCGGTGTCATAACCAAAAAGTAGGCCGCCCAGGACGGCAACGAGAACGATGGAAAACAAGTAGGCTTTACTGCCTGATTGCTGGGTCGAATTCATGTCAGTTTTCAGATGTTTTGAGATAACAAATTGGTTTTTCCCGGCAAAGTTAGTATTTTTTTTGCGAACTACAATGAAATCCGTCGAAAAACACGAATTATTTACAAGGAAAAGTGTGTTTTCCTGTTTTGGCATCCAGAAGCAGGTCGTAATCGGAAAATTTCTTCTGGTACGATGAAAATCTTTTCACCCCTCGGAGAAAAAGTTTTTCCCTCGAGTACTTTTTTATATTTCGAGCCTTAAAACTTGTGTTCCAAGTCTTGGAACATGTGTACCAAAGTTTGGAACTTATGTACCACGTCTTGGAATATAAAATTCCTAAGGAAGAAAATACTTTTTCCCCGAGAAGGAAAAACATTTTGTTCAGGGAGAAGGAAATTTTCCACAAATGGAACAGAAATCGCCCGGCGTTTCGTCTCTTCTCAACCCCTTGCCCGCAGAACTGTCGTTTTTGTCGCCAATACCCATAAGGTACCAGATGAGGTATATGTTAGGTATATGTTGTCGAACATATACCTGTCCTCAACCCCAGTATTCATCGGCCATAGAGGCCTGTAGAGGTATATGGTAGTGTGTTTTTTGAGTATAGTATTTTCAGAGAATCCTGAATACTTTTCTGCGAAATCTTGTATCCGATTCCAATTCTAGAATTAGAGATGAATTAGAATTCAATTGGAGATGAATTAGAATTCAATTGGAGATGAATTAGAGTTCAATATGAATTCAATATGAGTTCTTTTGGAGTTCTTTTGGAATTCGTTTGGAGATTAATTGGAATTCAATAGGAGATTGATTAGGGTTCAATTGTCGAGTTAGAGTAATTTATTAATTGTATATTTGCTCCCAAGTATCGCTGTTTTCGTCATAAACGACACATGCTTTAGCATGAAATCAAGTCCCTGGGACTCTCGGACCCTGCGCTTCAGGATGGGCTTGTTCCGCAGAGCCTGAGCGAAGCGAAGAAGCTTTAGCTCGACGAAGTCAACCACGACCTCGGTTGTTGGTGAAAGCCTATATAAAGCAAAAGCCCAGCGTTTGCTGGGCTTTGCGCTTCAGGATGGGCTTGAACCAACGACCCCATGATTAACAGTCATGTGCTCTAACCAACTGAGCTACTGAAGCAGGTTCTTGAGTTTTTTTCTCAATTGCGGTGCAAAGGTATAACAAAAAGTTAAATGTGCAAAGCAAAAACCGAAAAAAAATTTGTTCATGTGCATTTTTTTCTCTTTTTCCCCTTCTAACCTCTAGACTTTTGAATTGATAGTAAATCATAAATTGCCAAATAGTGAATAATTAGTAATTAGTAAATCGTTAAATCGTAAATTAATTTGTATCTTTGCAGAAAATTTCTAGGTAAATGGAGAAAATAATCGGAATCGGCAATGCTCTGGTAGATGTTCTGGTGCGTCTGAAGGATGATTCTCTCCTCGACCGGATACAGCTGCCGAAGGGCGGCATGATGCTGATCGACGAGGCGCGGCAGAAGGAGTTGCGGGCCTGTATGGAAGGGCTGCAGGTGGAGCAATCCACAGGTGGCAGTGCAGGCAACACAATGCTTGCGTTGGCGCATCTGGGCGCTTCTGTCGGATTCGTCGGCAAAACGGGGCGCGATGCTTTGGGCAAATTCTATGCAGATAGCCAGAAGGCTGCAGGCATCGAGGCCCAACTGCTGTTGTGCGATCTGCCGACCGGAGTGGCGAATACCTTTATTTCTCCCGACGGCGAACGTACTTTCGGTACCTGTCTGGGTGCGGCTGCAACACTGCAGGCAAGCGACATTGCTCCAGCACTCTTCGAGGGCGTCAGCATGGCCCACATCGAGGGCTATCTGGTGCAGAACCACGACCTGATGGAAGCTATCTGCCAGACAGCTATGGAAATGAGTGTGCAGCTCAGCCTCGACCTGGCCAGCTATAATGTCGTTGCTGCCGACCTTCCTTTCTTCCGTCATTTGGTACAGGATTATATCGACATTGTCTTTGCCAACGAAGAAGAGTCAGCAGCATTTACAGGTCAGGAAGACCCGATGGACGCTCTGCGTCAAATAGCAGCCCTGAAGTGCCTGGCTGTCGTGAAACTCGGCAGCAAGGGAGCGAGTGCGCGACTTGGGAGAGAAGAGGTTGTGGTGAATGCGCACAAAGTGCCTGTTGTTGATACAACAGCAGCAGGCGATTTCTTTGCCGGAGGTTTCCTCTATGCCCTGAATCGCGGAGCATCTCTGAAAGACTGTCTCAACTGTGGTGCACTGCTCAGCGAACACATCATCGGTGTCGTAGGAACAAAACTGCCGGAAGAAGAGTGGAAGGAGATAAAGAAGCAGACCCCCTAACCCCCTTTAGGGGGAACAATTAAATAAAAATCCCAAAATGAGTAAATCCAAAATTAAAAATAAACTGCTCCACGTTCTCCCCCTAAAGGGGGTCGGGGGATCTTTATATATATTATTAATGTTTCTGCTGCCGCTGTGTGTGGCGGCACAGAAGAAGGAGAACACCAATTCGGCTATCAGCCGCAACTTGGAGCTCTTCAACGACATCTACAAGCAGCTCGACCTCTTCTATGTCGATTCGCTGAATGCCGATACGGTGATAGGGTGGGGCATCCGCTCTATGTTGCAGCAGGTTGATCCCTTCACCGACTATTTCCCCGACGATGACGAGGACCTGCGCCAGATGGCAACAGGCAAGTATGCCGGCATAGGCAGCATCATCCGCTACCACAGGAAGGAGCAAAGGGCTGTCATCAGTGAACCCTATGAAGGTACGCCCAGTCAGTTGGCAGGCATTCAGGCGGGCGATGTTATCCTCGCTATCGACGGGAAAGACGTCAAAGGGATGGGTACACCCAAGGTGAGCAGTATGCTTCGAGGCGAGGCAGGCACGACTTTCGAACTGAAGGTACGTCGTGGCCAGGAGGAGAAATCGTTCCTCATTACCCGCCAGATGATTCAGATTCCGCAGGTCCCCTACGCCGGAATGCTGAGTGATGGACAGACAGGCTATATCTTTCTGACTGGCTTCACCGAAGGGGCTTGCAGGGAAGTACGCGAGGCTCTGGAAGAAGTGCGCCGACAAGGAGCAAAGCGCCTCGTGTTCGACCTTCGAGGCAATCCTGGAGGTGCTGTCAACGAGGCAGTAGATATTGCCAATCTCTTCCTGCCAAAAGGCAAAAAAGTGGTCTATACGAAGGGAAAGATGACGCGCACGAATCGTGAATACTATACTGCTACGGAACCTGTAGATAGCCTCATGCCAGTTGTCGTTCTCGTGGATGGAGGTTCGGCTTCTGCTTCCGAGATCGTGTCGGGAGCCCTGCAGGACTTCGACCGGGCAGTTATCATGGGAACCCGAACCTACGGAAAGGGCTTGGTTCAGATGATACGCGAAGTACCTTATCACGGGAACCTGAAGCTGACGACCAGTCGCTACTATATTCCCAGCGGGCGCTGCATACAGGCTTACGACTACCGCCATCTGAATGCCGACGGTTCGGCAGGCGTTGTGCCCGACAGCCTGACAAAAGTTTTCCATACGGCAGGAGGCCGCGAGGTGCGTGATGGAGGCGGCATCAAGCCCGATTTGGAAGTCAAGCCCGATAGCCTGCCTACGATAATTTCTGAATTGGTAACAAGTGATGAGTTCTTCGACTACGTCACGCACTTCTGCCATACGCATCCCACTATTCCTCCAGTCGGCGAGTTCCGCCTGAGCGATGAGGACTATGCCGCCTTTGCCGACAGCATTCAGTCAAGCGGATTCGAGGCCGGGAAGCCTGCTAAAGAATTGTTGAAGGTGTTGCGCGACGTTATCAAGCGCGAAGGTTATCAGGAGGCAACTCAGGCAGAACTGGATGCCCTCGAAGCCAAGCTGACCTACGATGTCTGCTCCGATTTGCTGCGTTTCCGTAAGGAGGTGGAGCCCTATCTGTGCGATGAAATCGTGCATCGCTACTATTATCAGAAAGGTGGCGTTCAGCAGCAACTCATCGATGATCCCTGTATCAAGCGGGCTTTGGAGGTGCTGTCTTCCGAAAACGAGTATAAAAAGATTCTTGGCAAATGAAGAGATTAGGTTATTGGTTATTGGCTATTGCTTATTGTTTGGGCATTCAGGCCCAGACAGAACTCCCTTCTCTTACGGGAGAGGAATCGGGGGAGAGACTTTTGTCTCAGGACAGCATCGTTCGTGTGCTGGCTATCGGTAACAGTTTCTCGCAGGATGCGGTTGAGCAGTACCTTTGGGAACTTGCACAAGAGGCGGGTGTGAAGATGATTATCGGCAATGCCTATCGCGGGGGTCAGGGCTTCCATTCGCATTGGATTGACGTCACCGAGGCCAACAATACCTTCGAGTACCGCAAAGTGCAGGATGGCAAACGCACCAATACACCTCGCTCAGCCCTCTCCGACATTATTACCGACGAACCCTGGAACTACATCACATTCCAGCAGGTGAGTCAGGAGTCAGGCCTCACTACGACTTTCGAACCTTATCTGACCGAACTGATACAATACACACAAGGCCTGCAGACGAATCCCAACGCTATTTACGGCTATCACCAGACCTGGGCCTATTCTCACGATAGTACGCACGGCGGTTTCGCCAACTACGGCAATCGTCAGGAAGTAATGTACGACAGCATTTGCCAGGCGGTGCAGTACGCTATGGCAACGCATCCCGAACTTAGTTTCGTGGTGCCTTCAGGAACGGCAATCCAGAATGCCCGCACCACCTATCTGGGTGACAATATGAATCGCGACGGTTATCACCTCGACCTGAAGATGGGACGCTATACCGCTGCTTGCGTTTGGTTGGAGACCATTACAGGTATTTCACCGATGGGTTTCAGCTATCGTCCCGATGGCGTCGACTTCCTGACGGCACATACCTGTCAGGTGGCAGCTCATGAGGCTGTGGCACGGCCTTTCGAATGTACCATTCTCGACCAGGAAGGCTTCCCTGCCGTCAACAACATCGTGCCGACAGGGCTTGTGAAGCTCAATTTCGGAGCCGACCATACTGATGACCCTGCCTGGAACGACATTACGCCCTCTATGCAGACCTATGCTGACATAACCGACAGCAATATGAACCCTACTGGCATTCTCGTGACTTTCACAGGCGACTTTGGCGGCTCTAATAGGAACGGTGCAGCCTATACCACTACCCAGATGCTGATGCCCGCCGACGTGTCTGGGTCCTGTCTCTGGGGTTATGCAGCAGGCAAGTTTGGCGGACAGAATGCACGCCAGAATGCCACACTTCGATTCAGTCACCTCAATCCGGATTTGACATACGAATTCACCCTGTTCTCCTCTCGCGACAATTGTCAGGAACTTCGGCAAACCAGCTTCATTGTGCAGGGCGAAGACACGCAGGCCGATGCCCTCCAATCCGCCAACAATGCGTCAGAGACAGTCGTACTGAAGGATATTCGGCCTACAGCCGACGGTCAGGTGACGCTGACGGTAATGCCTGGTATGCACAATACCAGCCCCAACCGCTTCTACTACCTCAATGCAATGACAATAAAGGCACGTAAATAATTCAAAATAATAAAATTCAAAATACGAAATATAATGGCTCAACAACAGAAACAAATTCAGATTCAGTTCCGCCTAATGGATGTCAGGCAGTTGCAGTTCGTCAACCTGGCCAACGAGTGGCCCGAGGGCGAGATGCAGATCAACAACCAGATTCAGTTTAACTGCGAGACCGATAAGCGCATCGTTCGCTGCAACGCCAATTTCGAGTACAAGAAGAACGACATCACGCAACTCATCCTTGGCGTGCAGACCGTTTTCGAGTTCACTCGCGACAGTTGGAGCTCGCTCTATCAACTCAATGAAGACCAGTGGGTACTGCCCGCAGGATTGGTGCAACACATGGCCGACATCACCATTGGAAGTGCTCGCGGCATTATGGCTATTCGCAGCGAAGAAGCCGGCATCCCGAAGCAGATATTGCCGCTCGTCAACCCGGGTCAGATGTTGCGCAACAACATCGCCTTCAAGCGTGTTCCGCAACAGAAACCAAATAATCCCACAGGTGCAATTCCTATGGATGGCACCTTAGGCACGGCATAAAAAATTCTTATCTTTTAACTTTTTTCGTACCTTTGCACGCAAAATAAGGAAAGTATGTCGAATATTGTAGCCATAGTGGGACGCCCGAATGTGGGCAAGAGTACCCTTTTCAACCGCCTGACACAGACGCGGCACGCTATCGTGAGTGAGGAGGCTGGTACTACACGAGACCGTCAGTACGGCAAGTGCGAGTGGGGACAGCGTGAGTTCTCCGTCATCGATACCGGCGGATGGGTAGTAGGTAGTGACGATATCTTCGAGGAGGAAATCCGCAAGCAGGTGACGCTTGCCACCGAAGAGGCTGATGTCATCCTCTTCCTGGTTGACATCCAAAATGGCGTGACCGACCTTGACGAGGACGTTGCCAGCATCCTACGCCGCTCGAAGAAACCCGTGCTGCTCGTCTGCAACAAGATGGACAACAACGAGACCTACCTCGCTGCTGAGTTCTATTCGCTCGGTTTGGGAGACCCGCAGTGTATCTCAGCAGCTACAGGCAGCGGTACAGGCGACCTGCTCGACCTCGTGGTCAGCAAGTTTCCCAAGGAGAGTGATGCTCTGCCCGACGAAGACATCCCCCGATTTGCTGTCGTTGGCCGACCCAATGCAGGTAAATCGAGCCTCGTCAATGCTTTCATCGGAGAGGAGAGGAACATCGTAACGGACATTGCCGGCACCACTCGCGATAGTATCTACACGCGCTATGACAAGTTTGGCTTCGACTTCTATTTGGTCGATACAGCCGGCATCCGCAGGAAGAACAGGGTCAGCGAGGACCTGGAGTTCTACAGCGTGATGCGCTCCATCCGCAGCATCGAGAACAGCGATGTCTGCATCCTCATGATTGATGCTACACGCGGCATCGAGGCGCAGGACCTCAACATCTTCCAGATTATACAGAAGAACCAGAAGAGCCTCGTTGTGGTGGTCAACAAATGGGACCTCGTTCCCGACAAGGATACCAAGGTGATGAAGACGATGGAGGATGCTATCCGCGAACGTATGGCTCCCTTCACCGACTTCCCCATCATCTTCGGCTCTGCCCTCACGAAGCAGCGCATCTTCAAGGTGCTGGAGACGGCAAAGGATGTCTATCTGAACCGTACACGCAAGGTTACTACCCACAAGCTCAACGAAGAGATGCTGCCACTTATCGAGGCTTACCCGCCACCATCCATGAAGGGCAAATACATCAAGATAAAGTATTGCATGCAGATACCCGACACCCGCGTGCCGTCGTTCGTCTTCTATGCCAACCTGCCGCAGTACGTCAAGGAGCCCTATAAGCGCTTCCTCGAGAACAAGATCCGCGAAAGGTGGAACTTCACAGGATGCCCGATAAATGTGTTTATAAGACAGAAATAAAAAGCCTCCCTCTGCCTGCACCCTACCCTCACAGGAGGGGTGAAAGGATACGAGAAACACTATGATTGAAAAGATTACACAAAAGATAAAGGCCGCCATTCTCCCCTCCTTGGGAGGGGTCGGGGGAGGCTTTTTGCTTGCCTGCTCTGGAGGCCTTATGACCCACGAGGCCGTCCGTGAGGCAGCGGAGAGTTACTATTCGATGCTCATCAAGGGTAACTACAAAGGATTTGTGAATGGTTATGCTGATGCAGAGAGTTTGCCAGCGGACTTCCGTAGTCAACTTGTAGATGCTACGGCACAGTTCATGGCAAAGGATGATATGCGGAGCCTCATGAATGTCAGTGCGATAAGCGACAGCCTTGCAGAAGACAGCACAGCTGTCGTGATGCTGCAGCTGCAATTCTCCGACAGCACTAGCGAACAGATAGAAGTTCCCCTCATCCTGCAGGAAGACGGGTGGAAGATGTGGACACCCTAAGGAAAGGTGAAAAAATGAAAATGTAAATAATTAAAAAAGATGATATGAAGAAACTGATTTGTTTTTTGCTGCTGTGTTTCCATTGTTCATTGTTTACAATGGCTTTGGCTCAGCAGATGCAGATGCCGCCTGTTCCAATGGACCCTGCTGTTAAGGTTGGCAAACTGGAGAACGGACTCACATATTACATCCGCCACAACGAGTGGCCGGAGAAGCGCTGCGACTTCTATATCGCCCAGCGTGTGGGCTCGATGCAAGAAGAGGACGAACAGCGAGGTCTCGCCCATTTCCTGGAGCACATGTGCTTCAACGGCACAACTCACTTCCCCGGTGATGCCTTGAAGCAGTACTTGGAGCGCATAGGTGTTAAGTTCGGTGAGAACCTCAACGCCTATACAGCCTGTGACGAGACCGTCTATAACATCAATAATGTGAACGTAGAGACACCCGGAGCCGTCGATTCCTGCCTGCTCATCCTGCACGACTGGAGTCACGACCTGTCGCTCGAGGATAAAGAGATTGACAAGGAACGCGGTGTCATCGAGGAGGAGTGGCGCGTGCGCCGCAGCGCTCAAATGCGATTGATTGAGGCAGCTCTGCCTGTTCTCTGCAAGGATAGCAAGTATGCCTACCGTATGCCTATCGGCACAATGGAAGTGGTGAAGAACTTCCCCTACGAGACCCTACGCAGCTACTACCGCAAGTGGTACCGTCCTGACCTGCAGGCCTTGGTCATCGTGGGAGATGTTGACCCCGATGCCATCGAAAAGAAGTTGCAGGAGATGTTTGCCGACATTGCTCCCGCACCAGCCGACGCTGCCGTTCGCGAGGATTATCCCGTGCCCGACAATCAGGAGCCGCTTGTCTTCATCGGTCAAGACAAGGAGTTCCCAGGTATGGAGGCTACCATTATGTTCAAGGACGACCCGTTGCCTCGTGAAATGAGGGGAACGATGGCTTACATTGCTCAAGACTTCGTTCAGGATGCTATCTCAGGCATGCTCAACGAACGTCTGAACGAGATTACGCGCAAAGCAGACGCTCCCTTCTCTGGAGCAGGCATAAGCTTTGGCAACTACGTTGTGGCGAAGACGAAAGAAGCTCTCTCACTCAATATTTCTATGAAGGAGAACCGCTACGCCGAAGGTATCAAGGCAGCCTACAGAGAACTGCTCCGTGCTTCACGCAACGGTTTTACAGAAAGCGAGTACGAGCGCTTCCAGCAGGAATACCTCTCGCAGATTGATGCTACCTACGAGGCTCGTGACAAGCGCGAGAACACCTCGTTTGTCTATGAATACGTCTATCATTTCCTTGACAACAATCCTGCTGCCGGTATCGAATGGATACACCAGATCATGCACCAGATTGTGCCCAACCTTCCTTTGTCGATGATTAATTCTGCTCTTGCAGAACTGCCTCGGGAAAATCGTGCGATTCTCATCTTCATGCCGGAGAAGGAAGGACTGGTTTGTCCTACAGAGCAGGAGGTACTGCAAGCTATGAAGGAAGTCGATGCAGAGGACATAGCAGCCTTCACGGAAGAAGTCAGCACCGACCCGCTCGTGCCAGAACTGAAAAGCAAGGTGAAGGTCAAGAAGATTACCGACGACATCTTTGGCGCAAAGCTCATCACTCTGAGCAACGGCATGAAGATACATGTGAAGCAGACCGACTATAGCCCCAACAAGATTATCTTCCGTGCAACCTCTTGGGGCGGCAACAGCCTTTACAGTAATGACGAGTACATCAACACAGGCAATGTCGGTCTGGTGCGGCAAGGTGGATTAGGCAACTTCTCTGCTGTTGATCTTAACAAGAAGCTTGCCGGTATTCAGGCAGGTGCCTCGGCCAACGTCGGTTCGCGTAGTGAGGGTATTAGCGGCAATTGCGTAAAGAAGGACTTGGAAACGATGCTCCAGCTCACCTACCTCTGCTTCACCTCACCGCGTCGCGATGATGATGCCTTCACTTCGCAGATGGAGCGCACCCGCAACGCATTGAAGAATCAGGAACTCGACCCGAGAACCACTCTCACCGACAGCATCGTCAGCATCGTATATGATAACAATGTACGCGCGAAGCGTATGAAAGAAGAGGACCTCGACCGCATCAGCTATGACCGTTTGCTGGAAATCTACCGTGAACGCTATGCCAATGCAGGCGACTTCGAGTTCTTTATGGTGGGTGATGTGAATGCCGATTCTGTGGCTCCCCTGCTGGCGAAGTACCTCGGTGCATTGCCGACGAAGGGCAAGAAAGAGAATTACAAGACTATCGACCAGCGCATACACAAGGGCCAGCGCGAATGCCTCTTCACTAAGGAGCAGGATACCCCCAACTCCCTGAATGTCTTTATCTATCATGCTCCTATAGAGGAAACGATGAAGAACGACATCCTTGTCGATATGCTTCAGCAGGCTATGACAATGCTCTACACCGAGAGCGTTCGCGAGGACGAAGGCGGTGCATACGGCGTGCCTGTCAATGCCGGCATCAGCGACTATCCCGAGGAGATTGCCAATGTGCAGATTGTACTCCCGACGGCTCCCGAGAAGCGCGAGGCGATGACGAAAATTGTCTATGACGGCGTGCGGCAGATGATGGAGAATGGTCCCACGGAGGAAAATCTGGGCAAGATAAAGGAGTACATGCTCCGTTCGCATCAGGAGAATCTCAAGTCCAACGATTACTGGATGGAGAGCATGATATCCAAGACACGTTTCGACCAGGACTTTGTGACAGGCTACGAGGAATGCGTACAGAGCATAACCGCCGAGGACATCAAGCAGATGGCACAGCACATCTTCGGCTCTGGCAACAAGCTCGTCGTAGGAATGGAAACACCACAACGGCCCCCATCTAACTCCCCCGAAGGGGAGAAATAGGCTGGAAGAATAATTATGTTAGTATGATAACAAGCAACATATTTAATAAATTAAGCCTCTCCTCGGGGAGGTATGGAGGGGGCTGTTTATGTTTATAACAAAGTGGCTGGCCGCCTTTGGCCGATACCTGCAGCTCATGGGACGGGTGCTGAGTCTGCCCGAGCGGTGGCGTATGTTCATGCGGCAATATGTCCGCGAGATGGGTTCGCTCGGTGTTGATTCCATCGGCATCGTGCTGCTCATCAGCTTCTTCATCGGTGCCGTCATCTGTATCCAGATTAAGCTCAACATCCAGAGCCCATGGATGCCGACTTTCACCACCGGTTATACTACACGCGAAATCATGTTGCTGGAGTTCTCTTCGAGCATCATGTGTCTCATTCTGGCGGGCAAGGTCGGGTCGAACATCGCCTCAGAGATAGGCACGATGCGTGTGACGCAGCAGATTGATGCCCTTGAAATCATGGGCGTCAACTCGGCATCCTTCCTCATCCTGCCTAAAGTGGTAGGCATGATGACGATGATACCCTTCCTGGTTGTCTTCAGTATTGTAGCTGGTTTCATTGGAGCATATGCCACAGCCATTGCAGGCATCATCACCCCCGATGACCTTACCATTGGCCTGCTGCATAGCTTCAACCAATGGTATGTGTGGACGAGCATCATCAAGAGCACCGTCTTTGCCTTCATCATCAGTAGTGTGGCCTCCTATCACGGCTATTTCGTGGAGGGTGGCAGCTTCGATGTCGGCAAGGCCAGCACGAACGCCGTCGTATCGAGCAGTATGCTCATCCTGTTCTCTGATATTTTCCTAACGCAAATGTTGGCATAGAATGATAGAAGTTCAGCATCTATACAAGAGTTTCGATGACCGCGACATCCTCATGGACATCAACATGGTTTTCCGCGACGGACGAACCAACCTCATCATCGGTCAGTCCGGTTCCGGCAAGACGGTGCTGATGAAAAACATCGTGGGATTATTCACACCCAATAAAGGCAAGGTGCTCTATGACGGACGTGACTTTGTGACGATGAGCAAGCGCGAACGTGTGATGTTGCGGCGCGAGATGGGCATGATATTCCAGAGTGCTGCACTCTTCGATTCGATGTCGGTGCTGGAGAATGTGATGTTCCCACTCGACATGTTCTCCGATATGAATCAGGCCGACAGAGTGAAACGTGCGCGTTTCTGCCTGGAGAGAGTGAATCTGAATGGAGCAGAAGACAAGATGCCAGGCGAGATAAGTGGCGGTATGCAGAAGCGTGTGGCTATTGCCCGAGCCATCGCCCTCAATCCGAAGTACCTCTTCTGCGACGAGCCGAACTCCGGCCTCGACCCCAAGACGAGCCTCGTCATCGACGAACTCATCAGCAGCATCACCCACGAGTACGGTATGACTACCATCATCAACACTCACGATATGAACTCCGTGCTGGGCATAGGCGAGAGCATCCTCTACATCTGCGACGGACACAAGGAGTGGGAAGGCTCGAAGGATGAAATCATGTCGGCCACCAACGAGAAACTCAACTCCTTCATCTTCGCCAGCGACCTGCTGAGGAAGGTAAAGGAAGAACAGACCACCCGGCCATAGACCCCCTAACTCCATTTAGGGGGAATAAAAATGAAGATAAGTTAAGAGAGAAGAAGAGAGAGTTAATATGAAGGAAGATATAATACAAGAAATGAATGAAACTCCTCTCCCCCTAAGGGGGGCCGTGGGGGCTGAGACAGGGGGGGCCTTGCAGCTTCGCAGCGAGGGTCTTGTCAAGATATACGGCAAGCGTACGGTAGTCAACAACGTCAGCTTCGACGTTCGTCAGGGCGAGATTGTCGGCCTGCTCGGGCCTAATGGTGCGGGCAAGACGACTTCCTTCTATATGACCACCGGCCTGGTGATTCCCAATGCAGGACATATTTTCATAGGCGATGAGGAAATAACCAACCTGCCTGTTTATCAGCGTGCCCGTCGCGGCATCGGCTATCTGGCGCAGGAGGCCAGCGTATTCCGCAAGATGAGTGTCGAGGACAATATTGCCAGTGTGCTGGAGATGACAAAGAAAACTCGCGAGGAACAACGTGAGAAACTCGAAAGCCTCATTACGGAGTTCCACCTCGAGAAGGTGCGCAAGAACCTGGGCGACCAGTTGAGCGGCGGCGAACGGCGCCGCACGGAGATAGCTCGCTGCCTGGCTATCGACCCGAAGTTCATCATGCTGGACGAACCCTTTGCCGGAGTCGATCCTATCGCCGTAGAGGACATCCAGTATATCGTCTGGAAGCTGAAGCAGCGCAACATCGGTGTCCTCATTACCGACCACAACGTCGAGGAGACGCTTTGTATCACCGACCGCGCATACCTACTCTTCGAGGGACAGATTCTCTTCCATGGCACACCGCAGGAACTCAGTGTCAATCCTGTCGTCCTCGACAAGTACCTGACACGCAGTTTCGTCCTGCGCCTCAAGGACTTCCAGCGTATGGAACAAGAGCGCACAGCGTCGATTGCCAAGTAGATTCTCCCCGATGTTCCATATTGATTCATATCGGTCGTTTGATGCGTCAAGCGACCTTTTTTGTTTTAAAAAGGCAGCGGAAATGCAAAAAGTTGTGCTACGGGCGGGATATTCTCTACTTTTTGTCGTATAACAGGTAGAAGCAACCATTCAGGACATCGGAAGTGAAGACAGACAAACAGATAGTGGAGACCGTAAGGAGCGGTCGGCGCGAGGGGCAGGATCTGATGTTCGATCGCTATGCCCAGGAGGTCTTCGCTATGATAGTCAGGCAGGTACCCAGCGTGATGGATGCCGAGGAGTTGACGCAAGACACCTTCCTCCGCGCTTTCAGCCACATCGACAGCTACGACCCCGGGCGGGCTTCGCTCGGCACTTGGCTCTGCCGCATCGCCTACCGCCTGACGCTCGACTTCCTAAAACGCCGCCGCCCGTTTGTTGTCCCGATAGACGATTCCGAGGTCTGGCAAACAGACATCAGCGACGAGCAGCTGGAGGCAGAGCTGTCAACAGGCAACGAGGAACGCATACAGAGGCTGGAACTGCTGATTGACGACCTGCCGCCAGACGAACGCCTGCTGCTCACACTCCACTACTACGAGAACCGTTCTCTGGACGACTGCTCGTTCATCATGGACGCAACCCCTCACGCTTTGGCGAATCGCCTCTACAGAATCCGCAAGAAACTATACAAGCAACTTCAGAAGATATGAAAACACCAAAAGATACCGACCTGCGCGAAGCCCTCCGGCGCAAGTATGCCAACACGCCGCAGATGAAAAGGCTCAGCCTCACCCCCCGCCCTCTCCAAGGGGAGAGGGAGCGGAAGCGCAAAGTGTTCCCCCTCTCCTGGAAAGGGATAGGGGGAGGCTTGATTGCCGCCAGCATTGCTCTGCTGATTGCCTTTAATTATATTAATAAGGTAAAGCCTGTTGAGGAAACACCCGTAGTGGCAGAGGTCGTAGAGCCAGAGGTTATAGAGCAGCCAGCTCCAGAGAACTCTGAGATTTCTGAGAGCCCTGAGATTTCCGAGTCCTCTGAGTCTTCTGAATACTCTGAATATTCCGAAAACTCTGAATCCTCTGAACCTCAAAAGCCGGTTAAACCCAAGAGAACCAGAAAAGTTCAGGTACCAAAGGAAGAACCCTTGCTTGCAGAAGCAGAACCGATGCCTGAAGAGGCAGAAGCTGAGTCGGAGCAGACATATCTCCCCACAGAGCCCGACCCGTACCTGTTGGCAGCAGCCGAGACTCAAGATGTTCGTGCTCGAGGTGAACGCCTCTACCAAGAAGTAGCTCAATTGATAAATAACCATTAAATACATAGAACGATGAAAAAGATTCTCACCTTTATGCTTTGGGCAGCCTTTACCGCCACAGCCCTCGGGCAGCAGCCAAACGTTCGCCTCACACAACTGGAGCAATACTTGCCCACACAACACATCGACGTCAAAAAGAGGCAAAGCAATGATGCAGGAAAAATCAGATATATCATAGATGCAAGTATCAACATGTCACATGGTTGGGAATCCTATTTCAGGGGGGAACTCACCGAAGAAGAGAGGCAGCAGCGCGTCCTCACAGTCAATAGTCGCATCACCCAAGAACGCCAGCACATGGATGGAGTTATCGACTACTTCCGTACCACCTTCGCCAGTTTAGGCAAAGACGCTCCGGAAAGCTATATGTACGAATTCCATACGAACGGCTTGGACACCATCAAGTACTCTTATTTAGGGCCTTCGTATGAAGGAGCCAACTTCAAATACACCAATATACCCCATAAAAACAACGACAATGGTATTCTGGACTACAGCGACTATTCCTACTCCTACTATCATTATTATTATGTTCCCACTGGCGTAGCAAAGAACGACATGAAGGCATTCGACGGAGAAGCTTTCTGCGCACACATTCAGCCTGTACTGAAGAAGTTTATGAAGCTGAAGGGAGCAAAGGCTTATCCTGTTCATTGGCAGCATGACGAAAACTTTGAGAAGAAGGAGGATTTCTGCTTTACTCCCAAATACGGCCGAAACCAGCATGAGTTCGAGACGCATCCTGGCCTCACCACCGGCAAGCACTATATCATTCCTTCCGAACACGAGGCCACAGCCAAAACCCTCTTCAAGCAACTCGATTCGCTGGCTTACGACTACCTCACCAAACATCCTGAGCAGCCCTACGACTACGAATTCCGAAAGGAAGGCTTCGTGGAATCGACTAGGAGCCACAGTTATGGAGGACTTCCCATCAATGTTAAGGGGAATATCTTAAACGGCAGCGACGAGTTCTTTTTCTGCTGTAAGCGCGAAGAAGACGGCCTCTACCACATCTTTACCCTCAACAGCAAGGGCGTGCACTGGGTTCCTCGTGACTGGGCAAGCCTGAAGAGCTACATCAATGGCGAGAAGGTCCTGATTAAGTGAGTGAAGAATAGAGCTCGCCCGTGTTCTTCCGAACGTGAAGGAGCACGAACGCAGTTCAAGGTTTATATAAAAGGTATGGAGCCGAAGGAAGAAAAGGGAAAATAAGAGATTGAGACAATAAGAAAAAACATTTCTTTTTGAAGTTGATAAATAGGGCGCCACTTAGCTCCTGCGTCGAGATGACGAGGGAGCTGTCTCACCTTACCCTCATACCTTCCTCAAGTCCTTCTCATGCCCTTCTCATGTCTCCCTTATATCTCCCTCCCATTTACCCCAGTCGTATCGCCAATCTCTCTCTATTAGTTGTCCGATACTTGTTCGATAATCATCGGACAAGTATCGGACAACTATCGTTCATATATCGAACAGGAAGTAGGGGGATTATGGGGAGGTTCTTGGGGAATTATAGCGTTCCTTTGGAGATGTCCATGAGAGAGACATGGGAGGACTATAAGAGAGACATGAGAGGACTATAAGAAGTGATGGAGGTATTGTGGAGATTCTATGGTGCGTAGATACAATTTTTTCTCGCATCGGGGCTTTTCTTCTGAAAGAATTTTCACTTTTGACCAATAGTTAAGCTGCTTCCGCTCGAAAAAACATAAATTGAATGGACTCTTTTTCTCAATTATTTGCAGTTTTCTTGATTTTTTTTTACCTTTGTAAGCGGTTGTTTATATTCCATAATTGACATACGTCGGGCTAAAGCCTCATAATTCATAACTCTAATTCTTAACAGACAATGAACAAAAGACATTCAAAAAGACTATTTTCTACATTAGTCTTGCTCCTGCTGGCCTTAGGTATGCAGGCGCAGGTCATGGTGCCCTGTGTGGTAGTCGAGTTGGTGGACGGCGGCAATACGGAGTTTCTGCTCTCAACCTCGCCCAGCATCACCTTCGTTGACGACATGGTGCAGCTGACCACTTCCGACACACAGGTTCTGTACGGTGCAGACGTCGTACAGAAGGTTTATCTCTCCGAGACATCAAACAGTGGGGATCGCATCACAGCCCCGCAGTCTTCACGTTTCGAGGTCGCAGGTGGCGCTGTCAAAGCCAGTGGACTGACTCCTGGCAGCATGATGACAGCCTATACTGCCGACGGAAAGCTGATAGCCAGCCAGAAGGTTGATGAGAGCGGAGCGGCAAGCCTCTCCATCAGCCGGTCACACAAAGGAGTTATTATCATCAAGACGCAAAATCAATCATTTAAATACATCAGAAAATGAAAAAGACAATTTTACTTCTGGCATGCCTGCTCCTTACAGCAGCCAGTGCATCAGCACAATCTTATTACAGGGTTCATAAAGCCAACGGCGAAATTGTGAAATACGAAGCCAGCGAGGTGTCGTACATCGACTTTCAGGTAGTGAAGACGGTGCAGCCTGTCGATCTTGGCCTGCCCTCGGGCACGCTCTGGTCGCCCGTCAACATGGGTGCCGAGACCGAGGAGGAGTACGGCGACTACTTTGCATGGGCCGAGACCGAGACGAAAGAACTGTTCACGACCAACAACTATGCCTATTACGTAGACGGTAACACCTGGGATGTCATTGACATCGGCACCACCGATATAGCAGGCATGGAGGCGTACGATGCCGCTACGGCTCAATGGGGCAACGGATGGCAGATGCCCACCCTAGAGCAGTTTAGCGAACTGATGGAAAAGTGCACAGTGGAATGGGAGACGATAAACGAGATCAACGGAAGGCGATTTACTGGTCCCAACGGCAACAGCATCTTCATTCCCGCTGCGGGACGCCACTATCAGAAGACAAAGGACGAAGAATCCAGCATGGAACTGGACAACGCTAACACATTCGGCTATTACTGGTCGTCCACACGCTATGAATACAACAACCGCAATGCAGAGACCTTATATTTCAGCAGCGGTATGATGAAAATGAACTATTTCGGCCGTGAGGGCGGTCACACCATACGCCCCGTAAAGATGCCGCAGCAGTAGGAATTGACAGAACGCTAGCCCGCCGTTTCTTTACGATTCGGCGGGCTGACGTTTGCAATGTCCCCAATGACGTGTTTTTACTGAGTGTTATTTCACCTGGAGGTAGCTCTTCAGCGCCTCCACGTAGGTCTCGAAGGCTTTCAGTCCTTCGGGTGTTATGCGGCAGATGGTGCAAGGACGCTTGCCCTTGAAGGTCTTCTCTACGGAGATATAACCTGCTGCCGACAGCTTATCCACCTGCACACTCAGGTTGCCCGCCGTAGCTCCCGTTTGCTCCTTGATGTAGGGGAACTCGGCTTCGTCTGAGCTGACAAGCAGCGACATCACTGCCAGTCGCAGCTCGGAGTGGAGTAGGGGATCTAATGGCTCGAACATAGGCTACTTCTGTCTCTTAAGCATCAGACCTGGGAGCGTCAGGCCGATAAGGGCAAAGAAGAATATCGAAGGACAAGGAGCGATGAATGACAATCTGGCATATTCTGACATCGGAAGTATTCTAACCATTATAGCACAAGATACCGCACTGAACAAATACATAAGCAGCCATCCGAAAATACCAACCCAAACCAACCAACGAATTTTCAGGATGTGTCCTGTGATGCTTATAGCCATACACATCATCAAGATGATATTACCACTTGCTTGCCGATTTAGCCAAGGAGAAATTTCCGGTCCGTTCAGCTGGAGCATTATTTTGTTCCAAATAACAACATAAACGGCATAGATAAGGGCAAAGGTAGCAAACGTCCACCAAGTCTTACGGACATGTGTCCCCACAAGACTTACTGGTGCGTTTCCTTTATCAATATAACGTAGCGCCAGCATGATGAAGAACGGTAGCGCGAACCACAGGAAATGTCCCCACCATCCAGGAAACATTCCCCCTGCATTTAAAGTAAAATAGTTGATAAGTGCCGCAACGACAGCGGTTCCCATTGTCATAAGGCCTGCAACGAAGAGGAATTGCCCTGTGTCCTTGGAAACTGCGCGGCGACTGCGTTCTATCTGCTCGGTAATAATCTCAAGACTGCGCTCTGCAGTCAGATTGTCTATTCCTTCCATAATGAAGTTACATTTTTAATTTTTGACTTTTGATTTTTCATTCTCTCACGCCTCCTCTCTCTTCCTGCAGTAAAGACAGATTCGGCATCGCATTACCGGTTTGCGATGCAAAGGTAAATAAGTTTACGTTATAAACCAAATTATTTTATAGAAATTTTACTCTTGATGGCGAGAATTCATATTTTTTTTGTATCTTTGTCGCCGTAAACTAAAAAAAACTCACCATGAAACGTATTATTGTTATCCTTTTTTCTTTGCTGCCTGTATTGATGTTTGCGAAGGGCGACAAGGACTCGCGACTCATCGTTATTACTATCGACGGCCTGCGCTGGCAGGAAGTGTTCTCCGGCGCTGAAGAGAACCTGGTTTCCGACACCAAGCAAGTGCGCGACACTCAATTGTACCGCAAGACTTACTGGCGCTCTACGGCCGAAGAGCGGCGCGAGGCGCTGATGCCCTTCACCTGGAACACTATTGCCAAGAAAGGCATCATCATCGGCAACCGCAACAAAAACAGCATAATGATGCTTGCCAATAAGACCAACATCTCTTTTCCCGGCTATTGCGAGATTATGACAGGTATGGTGGATGAGGCCATTACGAGCAACGACCCCGTCAATAACCCGCATCGCAACGTGCTGGAGGCAGCCAACGAAGACCCGCGCTACAAGGGCAAGGTCATGATGTACGGCTCCTGGAAGTCCACCCGCTTCGCCATCCACAACGAGCAGGCCGGCATCCCGGCAAGTGTCTCCTACGAGCCGAATGTTGCCAAGAAGCAGACACCTCGCCTCCAGTTGGCAGAGAGGATGCTGGCCGGAATGCCTCACTTCTGGCGGAGCGAGCACTTCGATGCCTTCACCTACGCCTTCGCCCTCGAGACGCTGATGAACGACCATCCCAAGGTGATGTGGATTTCCTTTGGCGACTGTGACGAATGGGCACATGCCCGCAAGTACGACCTCTACCTGGACGGCGCAAATGGTACCGATGCCTTCATCCGCGATATCTACGAGGCCTGCGAGGCCGACAAGTTCTATCGCGGCAAGACGACCTACCTCATCACCTGCGACCACGGACGCGGCTTCGGCAACGAGTGGGCCAATCACGGCAGCGGCACGAAAGGCTCCGAGGCAACATGGCTCATGATGTTTGGCAAAGGCATCGAGGCTAAGGGCGAGACCACCGAGTGCGGTCCTTTCTACACCAAGCAGATTGCTGCCACCATCGCCTCCTTCCTCGGCATCGATTTCACGCCAGACGACGGCGCAAAGCTGCAGCCTATCGACATGTAAGGAAGCTTGACTGTTAAGGATTAAGAGTTAAGAAAGACACTCTGGAATGCCAATCTTCGACCTTATTGGTAATTTTCTTAACTCTTAACTCTTAACTCTTAATTTTTTTTTGTACCTTTGCACCCGCTTTAAAAGAAAAGGATAATAATTAAACCAAAAATAACTGATGAAGATTACATTTGAAAACGTCGATAAGGTGAGCGCTCTGCTTACCTTGAACATCGAAAAAGCTGACTACGAGGAAAAAGTAAAAACCGCTCTTAAGGACTTTAGCAAGAAGGCAAGTCTGCCTGGCTTCCGTCCTGGAAAAGTGCCCGCATCGCTGATTCAGAAGCGCTTCGGGGCAGAAATCAAGGCTGAGGAAATCAACAAGCTTCTCAGCGAGGAAATCAACAAGTACATTCGCGAGAACAAGATTAACATGTTGGCAGAGCCCCTGCCCAACGA
>Ga0310690_10000734_pt1 | contig 65586 bp, 98 predicted proteins | sample AusTroGonzalo_MG_2_FD_207661 | JGI IMG/M metagenome (GOLD analysis project Ga0310690, IMG submission 207661) | Bovine rumen microbial communities from tropical cattle in Woodstock, Queensland, Australia - Gonzalo_04 (v2) (version 2) | ecosystem: Host-associated > Mammals > Digestive system >... | reverse complement strand
TTTAAGTTGTCGGAATTGTTTTTTTTGCCCCCCCCCCCCCCCCCAGAGTGGCCAGAACCGGCCCTTATAAATCAGTCCTTTCCTTTGTTTCATATTCTACACACACGGCTGCGTCGTGCATCTCGGCCTTGATTGCCCTGGACAAACCAGGCAATCCTTTCGCCCCAGACTTGAAGGACGGGTTGTTGCTGATATCGCAGTAAAGCCCCCCCCCATACCGGCACGAACTGGCTCTTAAACATCAATCCTTTCTTCGACTCCTTCATAGTAATACAGTTCCGGCGAGCAGGTGATGGCCGGGCAGATGTTCCCGTTCCCCTGCACCCTCGCCCGCCTCAATTTGCTTTTCGGGTAGGCCCAGTCGAAAACCCCTTGGGGGGGGGCAGTCAATGTAGCCTTTCTTTACCGCCTGCGGTATCTTCAAGTTCGGTGACATACCAATAGTTTCCGTGACTTATCCGCGTGTGGATCGTCCCGGCTATCTCGCCGTTCGCGGAGTGGTTGTAAATGTCTATCCATGCCCCCCCCCTAATCGGGATCGTGCCGTCCAGAAGCATGGCCTCAAGCGTCGGGAGAATCCTCGCCATATTCAATCAGTAATGCGTTGTCCCACTCGTCCGTGGTAAGCGGCCTTGAAAGTTCGTGCGGTTCGCCTTTCGCGATGTTCCGCGCCGTTACCTCATGCCCCTTGCCCTTCATCGGGATAGTCCATATCCTCATATACCTTTATGAAAACCTCCTGGCTGGCGGAGATCCTGGTCGTGACCGCAAAAGGGAATACGTCGAAGCCGACCGTCCCCCGGTATGAGTCGAAAGCGCAGTTCCGGGGGGGGGGCATACGGAAGGAAGTTGTACGGATAGACGGAAAGCCCGTCACTCCGTTTCTCCCTCGGAAATTTGATTTTCAATATCCTCTCGTCCATCATAAATTACGATTACTCCCGTGCATGGGTAATACCCGCCCCCCCCCCCCAGTCATGGACTTGAGATAGGCCCGGCCTTCGTATCTGGTTACGATGGTGAAGGCGCACCCGTCAGCAGTCGTGTTTATCGGAACTATCTTTTTCATAGACAATCAGGCATAGGGGGGGGCCTTGTAGTCGGTCGCGAGTATCGTACCGGCCACCTCACTCCATGCCGCCTTCCCGTAGTTCTTCTCCGGGTTGCGGCTTGCAAATGCAATCTTCATATATTTCAAGTACGCCGGTCTTTGTAAAGCCGTCTTTCTTTCCGAGAAACTCCCGAGTGAAATTCGTGAAACCCATCTTGAAATATCCGGCTATAATCGTTCTGCATACCCCCCCCTATCCGTGTTAATCGGAATCAATGAGAGCCTTCTTGTCATCGTCCAACTGTTCGATGAATTGGTTTACCTTGTCTTGTGGCAAGTAGTACTTCTCGTCCACCTTGTCCTCAAGCATGTCCTTGAGCCGGAGTTTTAGTTCCTGCGGCTGGGGAAAGGAGAACCAGGCGTCGCCGAGGATGGAAACGACGAAGATCCGTTCGCGGTTCTGCGGGATGCCGTAGTCCTTCGCGTTCAGCACCTGGCAGAAGTTCGTGTAGCCGTAGGAGGTAAGCTCGTCCAGCCACTTACGGAAAAGGGTGATGAACTTGCTGGAGACGAGGGCCTTCACGTTCTCCATGATAAGGTATTTCGGTTTCTTTTCAAGGATTGCATACCGCGTCCACCAGAGGATGGACGAACGGGTGCCGGAGCCTTCCTCGCCACCGGCCTGTTTTCCGGCATTTGAAAAGTCCGTGCAGGGTGTGGAATAAAAGAGCAAGTCGAAGTCCTCAACCTTGCTCCAATCAATCTTCGTCATGTCGCCCAGGTTGCGGTCTGCAATCTCGGGGAACACCGCATCGTGGGCGCGGATCGCGTACTTGTCAATCTCGCTCCAGCCGATGCACTCATAGGGAATTCCGAGGTTGCGGATGGCCATGAGTTGCGAGTCGTAGCCTGAACAGAGCGTGACCACTTTCAGCGGGTTTTCGTTAGTGTATTTCCAATCCATCTTGATAGGGTTTGAATGAGTAATATTTTCTCGGCATCGCCTCCAGTTTTACGGCCCGTGTCGTGCTTTCCGTCCAATAGGCGATGTTGTTGGCTTCGTCCAGGATATAGCCGAGTTTCTTCAAATAATATCGCTGGTATATCTTCTGCCTCGGTTGCCTTGTCACCCGCATCCTCGTCCGTTGCGGGAGTCCGAATGTTACCCTCGCCCGTTCCTCGATGTAGGTCTTTCTCCTTGTCTCCACGGTCTTCCGGTGCATCTCCGCGAACTTCTCCTCGCCGAACCGTTCCCGCGCCTTGTAGCCGGTCTTAAACCTTGTTTTAAGGCCGTTCTCCGGGTGGGCCTTATACTTCCCCAAGAGGGCGCGTTTGTGGGCTTCTACGGCAATTCTTTCGCACCGGAGTCTTTCGATGGTAACGGGGTCTTTGGAAAGTCCGAGTGTCTTTGCGAAGCGGTTGAGGGTACGCATACTAATTCCGAGGTGCTTGCGGATGGCGTCATTGAGTGTGGTGGCGTAGTTGTCTTTCAGCCACGCCACCTGTTCTTCGGTCAGGACGATCTTGTTGGGTGGTGTCATTTCCCGACCTCCTCACTCCTCGCCTTGTACCCGGCATGGAAGGCCAACATCATAAGGCCGTGTGCGTACTCTGCGAGGGTGTCCGCTTGTCCGGCCTTGATAACCGCACCGCAAAGGTTGTTTACCTTTTCCAACCCGATCCGCGCGATGACGGTCATTGTCGTAACCATGAAGTCCTTGTCGGAGAATTTCATCCACGCCTCGAACTCCCGTTCGGTCTGCTGTTCGAGCGCGTCCTCGAAGGCTTGTTTAGCGAAGTTGTCCATATTTCTTTTCCGTTATTTTAGAGCCGATGCCGAGTGCCGTGGCAAGGGCCAGTAAGACATAGTTCACGGCGCAAGGGTCGCCGTTCTGGTCGGTGATGCAGCAGGCAAAGAGGATTGCCGTGATGCAGAGTCCACCGAGGATGGTTGGTAGTTTCTTTTTCATATATAACTCATTGAAAGGTTGTTTCAAGAAAAAAACCATCCCGCACCTCACGGCGAAGGATGGATAGCCCAAAAACTAATATGAATTGTGTTTTCAACCCCCGATATTTCGGATGTTGGTGGAAGGGGTGGTACTCGAAAACCACATCCCGGATGCGTGTTTCACCTTCCGCTCCGTATCTCTACCACTTGGACTACCCTCCCATTCGCCGGACACGGATGCCCGGCGGAAATCGAACCGAAACATACATAATGGGGACTTGCACCCCGCGCCGTCCTTTCCGGCGCATATTGTGGGTTGAACATAATGTTCGTAAGAAAGCCCCGTGAGCCGCCAAGACGGGGCCGTTACCAATGGAATAGCGTATTCGAATAGAACAACAAAACAACAATTTATCATGGCGTGAAAGCTCGGCGGTTCGTGGTGTGGCGCACAGTCCCTGCGGGCCGTAGCCGCCTCACGGCGTTTTCAGTTCCAGGATCTCCGACAGGCGTATGCCCGTGCTGCCCCCTATTGCAACCCGATGAAGCCTCCCCTCCTTGAGCATCCGCGTCACGGTGGACGATGTGCATCCCAGGTGCCGGGCGGCCTCGTTGCAGGAAATAAGGATGTTATCGTAGTTCTTTTTTTTGGCGATTTCAAGCTCGTTCACGGAATGTTCGAGGCGCAGGGCCAGGTTGCATAGGGCCTCGCAGATGTGTTCGGTCATAGGACTTCTACTTTTACAACCGCCGTCCTTTCTGCCTTGTCCACGTTGAAGGTGTAGCGTCGCCCGGTCCGGTCTGAATTGATCGAGTAGGCAATCGCCTTGCAGGACTTAATATCATCAACGCTTTCAAACGGGAGGGTATGCTCCCCCTCCGGGAGTTCCGCAAGCATCGCCGTCCATTTCTTGTCGGCGATAAGGTCAGTAATTTTCTTGATGTCCATTTGAGAATTGATAAAAATGAAATGGCGGAAGCAACCGGGAACCGCCCCCGATCCTTCCGTTTCTATCTTCCCTTGCATCCCTTCGTCGTCGCCCTCGGCGGCGCATGATAATCACTTTGCGCGGGTTCGATATTTATACCTATCTTATACCTTGTATATCGTAGTAGTTCTTTTAGGGTCGTTTCTGTCGCCCACCTTGTCTCTATTTTCCTCCCAAGTTTCATTATCAAGCGCGGGACCGTATTCTCGCACCCATCGTCAAATCCGCAAGGGATAGCATCGTATTAAGTCGTAGGGGAAAATTCGGCTTAACCCCAGGACCGCAGCCGCCTCTTTGTCGTAGGTCGCGGCATACCATCAGCTCGTCAATGTACTATCGGGTTAGTTATCTTTCCGATTGTTTTGAAAAGCGGGGAGTTTTTCCTAAATTTGCCTTTGAAACAAGTGCTAAATGTTTTCACGGGCGGATTGTAAGGGATTTTGCTCCCCGCTTTCTTTGCCTTCGGGTGTTAGTTAGTTATCAAACCCGATTGCAAAGTTAGGAGAATTTCCCGAACCACCAAAACTTTTTAGGAGAATTTCGCAAATAAATTTTTTTAGGAAGTTTCCGCCCGTCTTTTGTGCCGACCTTACACAAACAATTTGAGTTATGGACAGCAATATTCAGGACAGGCTACAACGCGCCATAGACGCGATTTGCGGCGGAAACAAGTCGGAGTTCTGCCGACGGATCGGCAAGGACGTGTCCTCGCTTAAAGACATTATCGGCGGAAAAAGAAGCGCACCTGGATACCCGCTTTTGTACGCTATTCTTTCCTCCGATTTGGGGATTTCTCCCAAATGGCTTATGGCCGGTGAAGGCGAAATGCTTACCAGCACCACCCCCACCCCACCCCCTTCTCCTTCCGCACACTCCCTTCCGCTTATCCCGGCGGAGGCTTTCGCCGGTCCGGGCTTACCATCATACGACGATGAACGGATAGAAGATTTCTATACGGTTTCCGAGTTCAAGAACTCCGATTTCCTAATCCGCGTGAAGGGAGATAGCATGGTGCCGAAGTACAACGGCGGGGACATCGTGGCATGCAAGAAGGTGGCCCTCGACAACCTATATTTTCTACAATGGAACCGGGCGTATGTGATCCTGACCCGGAGCCAGGGGATTATGATAAAGCGCGTCCATCCGTCGGAGAAGGATGGGTACATCAAGTGCGTTTCGGACAACACGGAGTACGCCCCCTTCGATGTGCCGACCGACGACATCATCCAGATAGCCCTGGTGAACGGGGCGATAACCCTCGACTGACATGAACGAACACGAACGCCTCGACTATCTCATTAAAGTCCTTGCCGGGAACAATGCCCGCGCCTTCGCGTTGAAGGCCGGAATAAGGCCCGATGTTCTATCCCGCGTCCGTAATGGGAAAGGGAACCCGTCTTTTTACTTTGAGCGCATTTTAGGGGCGTTTCCGACCGTTTCCCGCGATTGGCTTTACACGGGAGACGGTGCGCCGCTTATGGAAGAAAGGGAGAAAAGCGAGGTGATAGCCCGGCTTGAGGCTTTGGAAAATGCCGTAAGGTTGCTTGCCGCGATGGTCGAAAGACTCGCCGAAAAGAGTTAGCCCACTTTTTAGCCCACGGGATACGAAAAACCCCTTCCAGGCAACGCTGAAAGGGGTATCCGTGGAGGTGAGCGCATAAAAACCAAGCACCCGTCGCAGTGGCTTAAAACGGCATTTCAGCGCGTCGTAATGCGGTTTTTGAAAGAGCAACGAAAAGAATTTTTAGCAACTTACAAAGAATTTTTTGCATATTTTAGCCCACCGTGGGCTAACCGAAACAACATAATTATTACCTTTACGAAGTTATGCAGCACACGTTCACAATCCACAAAAATTCAATCCGAATTTCCGCCACTCATAACGGAAAGCAGTATCGGAAAGCGACCGGACTCACGACCGACCCAGCCCTGTGGGACTCCGGCGCGAAGTCCATCAAGGCGAAATGCAAGGACCGCCGCGTACTCCGCGATTTGCTTACCATCCACTCCCGTTTGACCGAAAGGGAGGTGTCCGCCCGTACCGAGGAGGACGTTCTTAACGCAATCCACTACGCCGTCACTGGCGATGAAACGAAGGTGGTGCGGGCGGGCCACGTCCCGACCTTCTGGGAATACTTTGAGAGTTGGGGAAACAGGCCGTCATCGTCGCAGAGGCAACGCGCCCTTGCCGTCAGGGTTGTGGCAAGGCTCATGGGCCGGAAAGAGAATTGGGACGGGATAGACTCCGCCTATTGGTTTCGCCTCCAAAGGAAAATGGAGGACGAAGGTTATTCGGTGAACTACCGGTGGAACATCGGCGCGAGGCTCAAGGTCGTCATGCACGAAGGGTACAAGTTGAAATACCACACCAACCAGGATTTCCGGGAGTTCCAATCAAAGAAGGAACAGACGGAGGCAATCGCGCTGACCGCCGACGAGATTGAACTGTTGTGGCAATACAACCCACGAAACGAGTTGTACGGGAAGGTACGCGACCTCGCCCTCGTCGGCTACTACTCCGCCGCCAGGTTCTCCGACTACTCACGTCTGACCACGGACAACATTCGGGACGGCAAGCTGGAGTTTGTGCAGAAAAAGACGGACGACAAGGTTGTACTCCCGGCATCCCCCCGTCTTGTTCTTCTGCTGGAGCGCAACGGCGGGAAAGCCCCGGAGGTGAACCAGGTTGTCTTCAACCGGTATATCAAGACGATTGCGAGGGAGTCCGGGATAGACGGCGTTGTGGAACTTCCGAAGTCCAGGAGGAAGAAGGACGGATCGCCCACCTACCGCTGGGAAATGGTGCAGAGCCACACATTCAGGCGCTCCGCATTGACCGCCCTTTACCTTTCCGGCGTACCAGTCCGGGATTGTATGTTCGCATCGGGGCACAAGAGCATTTCTGCATTTGAAAGATACCTTCGGATTTCAAAGGAACAGGCGGTGGAGAGATTGTCGGGCGCGGATTTTTTCAAATAGACAATACCGCCTCCCTTATATCCCTTCAACTCTGTGCGGCGCGAGTTTTCGGCGGATAAGGCTACATCCCTAAAAAAAAAAGAAATGTCACACTTTGAGAACTTGTTTCCCGAAAAGGCGTTCTCGGTCGGCGGTGGGACCGTGCCTTTCCCCCTCACCCGTGTTGGGAGTCCATCGTGCCGGGCGGGTAAGTTGAAGGTCGGGAGTCCTATGGGTAACGGTTGCTCCCACTTGTTTTGTCCCCGCCTGCTCCTGGCGCACGACTTCGTGGGTATGGGTTCTTTGTTTTTCGGAAGGTGAACCGGCGTAAGTCCTTTCGTTCTCAAAGACCTATTTGCTCGTACCTTATCCCCGTCGGCCAGTTCGCTCGGCTTGGGCGGCCATAACCGATGCTTATACAAAAAATTCCGCATCGGCTGGGGCGAACAACTGATGCGGACTTTATAGTTTCAACCTTGCGGTATCACTATCTTGCTATGTCGGCGCACCGTTTCGCCCTCGGTACAGGGCAAAGGTACGCAATCAAAATCAACAATAGCAAATTTGTATTGACTTTGATTGATGCAAAGATAAGAATTGATTTCGGACCGCCAAAATTTTTCCGCAAGGGATTAGTCGTTTTTTGAAAGATAATGCGAAATACGGGACTTTAAGGCACAAAAAAGGGGCGGAGATACCGAAGTACCCCAGCCCCTTTTCTTTCTTTTGTGCCGTGGTTTGGCACAATCACATGAAATACGCCATCGCCTTCGCGGAAAGGTTCGGGCGTGTGCAGACCACATAGCGCTCGGTCATGGCCGTGGAGGTGTGGCCGAGGCAGAGTTTCGCGTCGTTGAGGGATGCCCCCGCCGCGATAAGGTTGGATGCCGCCGAACGGCGGAACGCATGGCTCGATGCCGCCTCCCATTTCGGCGTGACCCGTTCCACCCCGCCCCGGCGCGTCTTTACGGGCGCGTCGATACCGGCCCGCTTGCAAAGGCGGCGGATGATGCGGTTGCGGCTCATGAGGGTAGGCTCGTCCGCCCGGTGTTCCTGTGCGTACCGTATCCACCCCCGCGTCTTTTCGCTTACGGGAATGGTGGCCGTGACTTTTGTCTTTTGGGAGGTGTAGGTAAGGAACCCGTCGCGGAAGTTCTCCTCCGTGAACGTCTGCACGTCGCTAATACGCGCCCCCGTGTAGGCTTCGATAAGGGCCTCGACGAGGACGATCCGTTCGGTGTCGGATTTCGTTTCGACGGCTTCGAGTTGTTTCAGTTCCGCCGGGGTGAGGTAGGTTCCCCGCGTCCGGTCCCCCTTCGCCTGGAGGATGCCCTCCCATCCCGCCGGGAGTTTCACGTCATCCTCGTAGCGGTGGAACAGGCTTTTTGCGTATGCACAGATGGTCTTTGCGGTGCCGGGCGCAACGGAGTCGCGGAGGTGGTCGGCGAAGTCGTAAAGCGCGGCGCGGTTGATGTCGCCCCACTCGCGGATGCCGACGGATGCGAAATGCTTGCGGAGCGAGGCGCCAGCCCCTCCCCGGTTTTCCATCTTGTTGATGGCTTCCTGTAGTGTTCTCATAACTCTAAAATTTTTGGTTTGGCGGATCATCCGGCGGTCAAGCCGGACAACCCATCAGTCATCCTCCTCCGTTGTATAGAAGAAGATGTTTGCCGTGTTGACGCTCCTTGCATCAAGGAACTGCCGTACACCAAAGATACTGCTCCCTGGGAGGATGAACTGAAAAGCCTGTGGGAGTACGGTGTATTCCGTTCTCCAATCGGTAAGTTCTCTTGCAACAGCATCGAACACTTGCCGGTCCCGGCAATGGATAAGTGTGGTAGTCATAACTAAACAGGTATTTAGAATAATTCAAAATTGGAAAGGGCGGTTCCGTGTCGGGGAGCCGCCCCCGTGTCAATGGGAGAGTACCCAACGGTTAGCGATGGACACGGCCTCGCGGAGGGAGAGCCCCGTGTGGCCGTACAAGTAGGTGTTCCCGGTGGAGAAGGCAACCCGGTAGCCATTGATGCCCCGGCCCACCTCCATCCGCCGATGGTCGGCTTTGGTCCAGACGGCCACGGCACCACGGGCCACGGCCTCGGTAATGGATTGCTTGATACTCATAACTCAAAAGGGGTTGGAAGGCCGGGGAGGTATCGCCCCCCGCCCGGCCTTTGCTCTTACTTCTTTTCCATCTCCTTGATGATGGCCCGCGCCTCCTCCTGGAGGCCGAGCCCGAAGGTCGCGGAAAGGTAAAACAGTTCGCGGACGTGACCCCGTGCCGTCTTTGCGTCGAGTATCCCGGCGGTGACTGCGGATGCGGTGTCGTGCAGGTGTTCTTTCGCGTAGGAAGAAAGGTTGTCTTTCGTTACTTCTTTTGCCATAATCAAGCGTGTTTGATGATTGTGTAACTATCTACTTCGGGGATAACCGCGAGGCCTCCCCAGGTCCCGTGCAGCTGGCCCAGCGAGTCGATGTACTCGACCGTTCCAACGCGCCCGGGATAGGTCTTGTCGTAGGGATCGTCGAGGGCCACTATCTTGATAATTTCCCCCACCTTTGCCTTCTCGTTTCTCATGCCTCGTCCTCCTCGTAAACTTTGGAAAGTTCGCGCATGATGTCGTTGCACCGGATGATTTGCTCCTGGATGCCGACGCGCCCGCTTGTGATGGGCATCGCCTCCCATAGTTTCCGCAGGGAGTCGATGGTGCCAAGTACGCACTCGCTCAAGAGGTCAAACTGTTCTTTGGTAAGCGTGATTTGATACATAACTCATTTAGATTTAATTGGTTGAACATTGGCAAAAGGCGGGAGGTATCGGCCCCCGCCCTTCGTTCCTTTTTAGAACCCATTCGGTCCCGGCCCCTCTACCTTTTCCGTGGCAAAGGAATAATGGGAGCCCCCGCACATGATGATAAAGTCCATGAAAGAAAGTCGGCTTGAGTATTCGGCAACCTTCTTCAATCCTTTGCAGAACTCGATTTCTTCCAGGGTTGGCGTGGGGTCGCCCGTCCGTCTTTTCACATAGGCGAACTGCGTTGCGTTGTCGCGGGCGCAGAGCACGTTATTATCGTCAAAGAACAAGTAAGCGTCTTTGTGGAACGGCGTGAGCATCCCGGTTTCATAGATAAGCGAAACGATGTCGGAGGATGTCCTTACGGGTTTGTTTACGATATTGTCCATAACTCAAAAGATTTAGAAATGATTTTGGAGAAGATGCGCCCGGTCGGGGGCGCACCCTCTTGTGTCTTTTCGTCAGTCGGCCAGGGCCGCCCGCTCCTGTTGTTCTTCCTCGCGGCGGAGGTTGTTGTCCACGATGTCGTCGAACCAACGATCCCCCGCAAGGAGCTTGAACATCGCGAGCCGCGCAACGTCGAGCCCGTCCAGGGGAAAGCACAGGAACCGGAGGTTGTCCGGGTACGCATTGTTCCCGGTGAGTCCGTACTCGGCGTTCATGTCCGCCCCGGTGAACTGATACCAGGCGCTCGGCTTGCCGATTTTCTTCTCCGCGAGGAGGTTGTTGTAGCCGTCCTTCCAGTCCTGGATGGAACCGCCGCAGCCGATGATGGTGTAGAACGAGCCTTCATAGGCCATCTTGAAAAGGTCGGATGTAGTAATCATAACTCAAAGATTTTAAGGGTTTGTTTTGGCGGGCGGGGAGTCGGTCAGGACTCCCGGCCCATGTTTGTTTTAGACAATATCGCCGTATCGGGAATAATCCACGCGGGCCGAAAACTCGTTCCACATGCGTTTCCATGTTTCCCTATCCGGCGCGATGAAAAGCCTCAAAGACGAAATATCCGTCTTATGTGTCTTTGCAACTCCGCGAAGATACCCGGATATGTCGTTTAACGCTTTTTCCTCGTAAAACCTCATCTGATAAGGGTCCTCGCGGTCTTTCGTCGTGTCCATCACGATAAAGTAAATTGTTTTAGCCATAACTCAAAAATTTAAGGGTTTTCGCGCCCGGGTAGGGTATCACCCCCGCCCGGGCATTTCGTTTCATTGTAGGCCGTTTTAGGCGGCATTGTCGCGGTCCCACAGTTGCAGGGCGGCGCAGAAAACGAACATGGGAACAATGATCCAAAACATAACTCAAAATTTAATGGTTTCGTAGCGAAGGAGGGCGCGGTCAGGCCCCCTCCTCCATGTTCGCAAGTTCGGACTCCGCCCGGCGCAGGACGTCGAGGTTGAACGTCCGGCGGGGCATCTCGTTCCCGTCCTTGTCGTAGGACACGGGCGCGGCGAGGAGTTCGCGGATGGTCCAGCGGACGGCGGTGAGGGCCACGGCGGGCTCCACCCGCCGCCACTCTTGCTCCGCCCGCCCCCGGCCCCATTTGTCCACGGTCCCGGTGAAGAAGAACCCGGCGCCCCCGTCCAGGAGCGCGGCGAGCCACGGCCCGTGAGATACCGCCCTTTGCCTTTTTAGGTCAAGATAAGCGGCTTTCACGATCTCATGTACCCGATCTTCGTCCGGTTCGGGAAAGTCGCCTAAATCGCCGTTTTCGGCTATTTCCGGGGCGACTTTCCGTGGCGGGTCGATCATTTTCAGCAGGGCGGCGATGGCCAGCCCCGCGAGGATTGCGAATAAAGAACCGATAATTTCCATAACTCATTAAATTTTAGATTTTTGAGGGGGCGGGCGCTTACCAGGCCCCCGCCCCCTTTTTCCGTCTGGAAGGGATACCCCCCCCCGCTCCTTTGCTTTTCGCTTTTAGTCGGTACACTCGAAGTAGTACCGGCATGCCACGGCCTTTTTCTCCCTCACGTCGTCCGGGTCGTCCTCCTTCGTGTCGTAGAACTCATCGAAGGCGTCCCGGGCCTCATAATAGAGGTCGGTGTAGAGGCGGGAAAGTTCAAGGTCGCGTTTGTCGCAGTCGTTCCAGAACCAGCAGAACCAGTTGAGGACCATGATGAGCTCGGTCATGTACTTGTAGTTCCCGATCCACTCCCGGACCGCCCGCTTGTATGTGTCGAGGATGGCATCATCCCCGAAACACTCCGCGATGGCGAAGTCGTTGGCGAAGGTCGTGAGCCGCTTGTACTCCCGGCCCCAGAAGGTGGCCCGGGTTGCCATTTCGCGCTCGAAGGCCCGCTCGATGCAGGCGGCGTACTGGAGCAAGCCCCCGGCCATCTTTGCGTAGGCGCGGACTCCCGGACGGATTGCATTTGCAAACGGATTGACTGTTTTCGTGGTTGTTTCCATAACTCAAAAATTTTAATAAGGTTAGACGTTTGGCGAACACGGCCCCGGTCAGGGGGCCGTGCCCGTTGTCGGCGCGTGTTATCGGTCGATGGCCCCGGAAATGACGATCTCGCTCGCGGGCACCCCGCCCCTCACGAGCATTTCCACGGCGTATGCCTCGAACTTTTCCATGTAGCCGGAGTAGATGTTTTCGTGGCTGTACCAGTCCCCGATCTGCATGTCGTAGAGCTTCCACTCGTCCACGTCGATGGCACCCAGGCCCCAGGAGAGGCAGTTGTCGTTGATGATAACGAATTTCGCCGCCCGCGCGTATTCGCGGGATTTGATTTTCAAAGTACGCATAACTCAAATATTTAGGTTGTTTTGGCGCCCCCGGCGGCGGTCAGGCCCCCGGGGACGTGGCGAGGATTAAGATAGTAACCGTTCCGCGATCTTTTCGGCGTCCATACCTTCCAGCTCGTAAAAGGTTACAATCTTTTTGATGTTCAGTCCTGCTTCCCGTGCAAGTTTTTCGACGGTCGCGGCGTCCGTTACCGAGTAACCATAGCCCCCGGGCCAGCCGCCCTTGAGCCCCGGCATCGTTTCACGGAACCGGAACGCATGACGGCGCTGGAAGGAAGGATTTACAAGCGGGTACGCGAGTTTTTTCAGGTCCATGTACTGGCCGCTGTCCTTCACTTTGACAAAGTTAGCGACGTATTCCCGCCCGCCCCCGCGCAGGGGTTCATAAGCGGCGCAGGAGGCGTACAGGTTGATCCGATAACCTTTGTTTTCCAGGGCCATGACCGCCGAAACAAGCGCTGCGGAAACTTCCGCCTTATCCTTTGCCGAATAACCCGCCGAGGCGTTGTTATTGTAGCAAATTGAAAGGACCTTCGATCCGTTTTGATAATGGATTTTTTCGGTCCGTTTCATGGATTTGGGAAGGCCGACGAGCATCGCGGGGACGTTTACATGGCCCCCGCAGACGGCGTTTATTTGTCGGTTTTTCGTTCCGGTCCCCGTGGCCCTTTTAACCTTTGTCAGAAGGGCTTTTTTAATCATTTCGGCGCTGTCGGCGTCCCCCCGGAGCAAATATTCATTTGCCTGGAAATACGACTCCGTACCCGTAAACGATCGCGTCCCCGTTTCGCTTTCAAGGCGCCGCCCCGCAAATTTTTCATTTGCCGGAGCGCCGTCCAAATAGGCGTAAAACGCTGCAAGATTAGGGAAGGATTTGCAATAAAAAACATCTTTACTCATAACTCAAAAATTTAAGATTTGGCACCCCGCCCCCGGTCCCCCGGGCGGCGGGATGTGTTGCTACATGGCCAGGGCGAAAACGTTGTTTTTGTAACGCAGCCCCCCGCGCAGGATGTTGATCTCGTCGGTATCATACCCGCCCGTCACGGCGTATTCGACGGCCTCCGCCGTTGTAAATGTTTCGGGCATCTTCATGAACGCCGCCAGGCGCTGGATGTTACGATACCCGAGCACAATATGAATACCTGCCGCCCGGGCGCTGTTCCGCAGGTCCCGGATAAATTCCAGAATATCCGCGCGGCCCCCGGCGAGCTTGTTTTCGATCGCTTCACAATATCCGAAACGGACCGGAACGAACCTATTTAACGAGGCGGCGTCGATAACCGTCCGCCCGGTATATTCCTCCGTTGCACCCCGCCCGCAGGTATTGCCAGCGGCAATACATTTGAAATTAGGGTGCATCTTGATACGTCCGACGGGAAAAGTGAAATAACCGTTTGTCAGGGCAGCGTTCAGGGTTACGAGCGTATCGGCGCAGGAGGCGTCGAGCTCGTCCAACATGAACAGGCCGCCGTTTTTGAAAGCGCGGTAAAATTCCGTTTCATGATACCGCCCGGCGCCGTCAATAAATCCGTTTAACTTATACTCGTCAGTTACGGAATTTTGATAGTAAAACTCCAGGCCAAAATCCCGGGCGAGCTGTTCGCAGATATGATTTTTCCCGGACCCCGCAGGACCATAAAGATAGGCGGCGCAGGGCAGGTACGGGTTATCAATGATCCCGCGAATTTTCATGTACTTTTCATGCATGATCTCGCCGGGCTTCATGGCCGGGGCGGGGGCGGGTTCATTGACAACGGGCGCGGGGGCGGCGGGCTGCTCGTCGATCGGTTCCGGTTCCGTTGTCGGTTCCGGTTCCGTCGCGGCGGTCCGTTTTCCCGTCCGGGTGCGGCCCGGGCAGCGGCGGATATTTGCGCGGATCGCGTCAAATTCCGGCGTACCCTCGACAATAACCTGCTGCGCGTCAATCCCGCAAAAGTCGAAGAGTATTTCTTTAATATACCCCGGGACCATGGCGGGCGCGTAATTGTGCGGACCGACGGCGCAGACACGTTTGGCGTATTTCCAGCCGAGCATGTTATTCAGGTGGATGCCGCCGTCCCATTTGGAACAATGGCTCATCAGATAAATAACGTCTTCGACGATCGCGATGGCGGATTTTTTACCGTCAATGTAGCAGTTAATAATGTTTTGTTTTTTCATAACTCAAAAGATTTTAGATTGTTTAACATGGAACCGTAAAAACGTGTCAATGTTTGAACGATTAACCGGGGCTGCACGATTGCAACCCCGGGCGGAAATGAAAACAAACTAAATCTAACTTTTTGAGTTGTCGCGCGGGGACGTCGGACCGGGCAAAACAAAAGCCCGTGTTTTCGGTCCCGTGTTATCGTGGAATAATCCACGATCGAAGCGGGTTGCATTTCGGTTCCCAGCGTGGAAAAGCAACTTTTTCCATGCACCCCGGCTCACGCCGTCGGATGGCTCGCTGTCTTAATGTAGGCCGGGCCAGTCAATTAGGCCTCCCACGCGGCGTAAACGTTTCGCGACCGTTTCCGGCTTTTTTCGCACATCGGCGTTGCTTTCCGTCGTGTCAGGCAGGCCGTGTTCCGTTTCCGGTTTTCCGGACCTTCCGAGGGCAAAGTTACAATATTTCATTTAACCGTGCAAATATATTTTACCTTATGGTTAAAAGTTTTTTTCAGTGAGTAACGAAAAAAGCGCAAAAACGGCCTCCTGGGTGCATAGAAGGCCGATTTTCAAAACAAAAAAATTTGGCTTTATGGTTAAAAGTTTTTTCGAGCCAAAAAATCCCGCCGTCCGTGAGTAATGAAAAATTTTTAGAAATAGGGCTATTTTCCAGGGCGCCCGGGAACGATACGCGAAAAGGGCGCGGAAATAGGCCGTATTTCGCCCCGGGTGCATTTCCGAGGGATTTATCGTATTTTGTCCGAAATGCCGCCAAAAGCAAAATAAATGCCCTTTGCGGGCATGTATCAACATTTCCCCCGGAACGGATTGCAAGACACCCTCACGCGTGTACGCATGTACGCATAATGCCTGCACCCGTGTACGCATAACCCCGGGCGGGCGCAAAGGTCCGGACCGACGGAAGGAAGGGATCGACACGGGCGGCGGACGTCCAGCCCCAGGGGCGCGGACCTGACCAAAGGGCTCATGCATGTACGCATGTAAGCGGGCGCGGGTATGCAGGCTGACACTGGCGGACCGGAACAGCATCACCCGGAACGGCGGCGCCCGGCGCAGTCAATCCGGGGCTATCTTTGTAGGCTATTTCCACCCCAAAACAAGGTAAAAATCTTTTTTAACCGTACCAACATAATACAAAAAATTGAAAAAGCCCGTACAAACGTTTGTATTTCGACTCAAATTTGAAAAATGTATCATTGTACCAGCCGCAGGGCGATCGTCGATTGTAGGCAAAATTATCGTAATTCGATAAAAGTAAAAATATCGCTATAAGTATCGTATTTTCAAGCAGTTACGAGCATCTTTTTGTAAGGCTGACCAAAAGGGTATTTTTAACCCTTTGCAAAGGTCCACGAAAAGCACTATATTTGTGCCAAAACGCTGCACAAATGGCCCTTATTAACAAACGACTAACCCCGGGCGAAATAGCCGCCGTTTATTACCATGTTTTCGGCGGGTGCCAGGACTGGACACTCCTGTATGCAATAGCCGACGGTATAAAAGATAAACAAGTTTACGATATAAATCGTAATACCGTCTCAAAATGGAAGGGGATGGAAAAAATTACTAACCTTTGCCAGGACCTGGAAAAACGAAAAAAAGAAATGGAACAGGCACAAAGGGCGGAACAGGGGGAGGATCGTGTCCGCGCAGAAAAAACGCCTATTTTGAAAAATTCTAAATTCGTGGATTATTCCAGCCCGGCGGCACAGCAGGCCAAACTAAATGAATTAGTAAACACGGCGGATGATCCAGGGGAGGCGCTGGATGCATTGAAAGTAATTATCCAGGCGCAAAAAGCGGACCGGGACGCCGCGCGGGAAGGGCGGACTGTACGCGCGTACCTTCCGCAGGCATGTACTGACTGCCCACTGTACCAAAAAGCCCGGGAAAAGGGTAAAAAATAGCCCGGAAAAGGTTACAATATAGGGTATAATGTAACCGACGGAACGGGCGCCGGGACGGGACCGAAAAACGACTCACGAGCGACGGGCTGAGCGGGGGGGGCGGGGGGGAAAGTAGGGGCGAACGACGGGCGGGGTGTGTCCTCTCAAACTTTTTGTTTTTCTTTTTTTTCTTTGTCCCCTTCGCCCCTTACTAAATTTTTTTATTTACCATGCTTTAAGCGTGATTTCGTTGTCATTTCGCTTGACGGTTTTGACTCGTTGTCGTGATTTCGTTTCTTTGGGCGTTTTAAGGCGTTTTGGCGCGTTTTCTCACATTGGACGAGGGATTTATCGTCTTGCGAGGAGAAAGCGTCTTAAAAGGGCGTTTTTGCAAGATATAGCATTTTGTAGTTTTAACGTCCAAAACAAAAAAAGAAAAGTTGGCAGAGAGAGATTTATCTCTCTCGGTTTATCATCTCTTAGTGTACTCTCAAAAAAAGAAAGTGATTAGATATATTATATCTTGTAATACTCGCACCCACGCGTATCGTAACACGCTGGCGAGCGCATGCGCGAGTCACTTTTTGTCGAAAAAGTGTGTTTTTGTTCGGATGACGATGCGTGATTTTTTGAGGATTGTTTCGTGTGTGATTTCGACCGCGCCGATTTGTGCGAGGTGTTGGATGATTGCCTTGCACCGTGACTTGGGGATATGGAGTCGTTCGGCCAGGGCTTTGTACCCGGCCCAGAAGCCGTCGCCGGGTTCGGTCATTTGTCGGATAAGGGCAAGGGCGATGCGTTCGTCCCAGGGGAGGTCGAGTGAAAGGATGGAGTCGTAGAGCTTGATGTACGTTTCCACGGGTTAGGAATTATTGTCTCCCAGGATGTCCGCCAACGAAAGCGCCGACCCGGTTTTGGGTTTCCTCCTCGGTCTCGGTGCCGTCGGCATTGCTGTTGTCTGTGCTTGTCCCTTCTTTTCTTTCTCCTCGTTTCTTCCGTGGGCCTTCTTGTGGCATTTCTCACAAAGGGTTGTCATGTCCTCAAGATGGATGATTTCCGCCCCGTGGTTCTCATAGGTTTTGTGATGTACCTCAACCCTCTCCGTTGAGCCACACTCGGTGCATTTCCACCCGTCCCGTCGTTTGACAAAAAGCGACAGGCCGCGCCAGTAGATCGTTTTAAGAAAATCCGCATACGGCATATTCCCAATCCTGTTTCTCACCACTTGAAAATCAACTCCGTTCGGCGTTTTAACAATGTTTTGGTTTATAAAACGTTCGATCTTCTCCTTGTCATAGGGCGCGTTTGGAGAAAGGTACTTTTTTACGAACGTTGCGGTTCGGTCTCTTGGTTTCTTCTCGGTCTTTTCGGTCTTGCCGGAAGCTGCCCATGCGATGATTTCTTCCGCCCTTTGTGTGTCGCCGTCCGACAGGGCAAGTGCGATTACCCGCGCCAGCATCTCGATTTGTGAGTTTTTGCTCATGCCTCATAAAAACAAAAGACCCCGGCATCGAACGACGACAATGATGCCAGGGTCTTGTTGTCGGGTCTCCCCGTATATGTCCTTGTTCGTCGTTCGGCTACGAAGTTAGCAAAAAAGACAAAAACGAGCAAACAAAGATTGACTTGTATTGACTTGCCTACTTTGCGATGATGGTGATTTCCTTTCCGCAGTGGGGGCATGTCAGGGTGGTGGTGGTGACTCTCCCCTTCTCTTGGATAGGTTCGTGTTTGGCGTAGAGGGGCGTTTCGGAGACGATGGTTTCGACGGTGGTGTTAAGGGCGTCGGCGATCTTCTGCAAGTTCCCGATTGTGATGTTCCCCCGGAGGTAGTATCCTACCGCCGTTTTCGATACACCGAGTGTTCTCGCGAGGTCAACCTGTGTCATTCCGCGCTTTTCGAGGATATAGCGCACGTTTTCTTTGATGTCCATAACTCAAATAAATTTTACATTTCGTGCAAAGATAAAGTTTTGTTTTCACTACGGCAAGTTTTTGTTAACATTTTTCGGTCAATAAGCATCAATCTTTATTGGCTTGTATTGATTTTCTATTTATCTTTGCGGTCATGGATGGTAACTATAATTTCGACGGGCTCCCCACCCGGTATGTTCCCATAGGGGAGGAGTTCACAAGGTACGGGGTTCGGCTCGTATGCGTCCGAAGGCCCCGTGTGGCGAGCGTTTCGGCGGCCTGCAAGGGGTGTTGGTTCTCTCGCGGGAGGAAAGTGATAAACGGCGAGACGGTGATGCTCAACTGCAACGACATCCAATGCTCCTCCTGGGACCGGATGGACGGGAAGAACGTCTGGTTTGTTGACCGCGCCTCCATCTTCGAGAAGGTGGAGATTGACGGATAGATAACTCACTAAAATACAACGATATGGAAATAGAGAAAGCGAAGCTCGTCTGTCGCCTGTATGCGAGGCGCGACGACTTGAAGGCGTCCATCCTCACGATGCGTTCCCGTTACGAGAACAATCGTTTCGGGACGACGAACTTGACGGTTCCGACACAATGGTTGCCGGAAATCGTTGCCATCGCGGAGCGTGAGTTGGGAGAAATTGATGAAGAAATAGAGAAACTGTAAACGCCCACCCGAATTGGTTGTCAATGCGTTATCGTAGGTTATATATAGAAAGACAAGAACTGATGAACAATGAAAGACAAGCCGACGATTGAGATTACGGGGCTGGACGAGGTTTTCGCCCAGGCGCTCGACGCGGAGAACATGCTCTGCAAGTACGAGCGCTTCGCCGAACACGTCATCCTCGCCTGTGCCATGCCGGAGATCCCCCGCTACACGATGCACGACGAGACGATTGACGCGACGCCGATGCCCCAGGCGTTCGAGGCCCTGGACACACTCCTTGTGCGCTACCGCCGGATGACCGCGTGGATGAGGACGAACGGGATAGACCCGGAGTCGGTCGCGGGGAAGAAGGACGACGAGAAGAAAGCCGCGAACTAAAAAAGGCCCCGCCTGACGGGCGGGACCAAACCTTTTGAGTTATGTAGCACAATCACTGCGCCGCAACAAAGATACGCATTTCCGCGAGTAAATCAAATCGGCTCGGTCGGTTTTTTCACTTCGCGTATCGCAACCCCGTGGAAATAGAGCATCATCGCCTTCTTGAGCGGCCAACGGTCGTTCGGGAACCCCTTGAAATCTTCCACCACCGTTTCCCCGTCCTTCTCATAGACGAAATCCGCCGTGTATGTTATCTCCCTTTCCGCGACCCTTTGAACCTCCTTGTCTTTGGTCTTTAAGTGTACTATTTCCGTGCGGTATTGGGTCGGGATGAGGGTGTACTTGACCTGGCGGCGAAGGTCGCTTATTTGGCCGTTTTTGAGGGCCTCCTTCAAGAACAGCCACCTCTCCCACTCCCCTTTCGAGTCGAACGTCCCGTCAGGGGTCTCCATCTTCTTGTTGTTGAACTTGTGCTTGGGGTTGAACTTAAACATTGGGTATCGGTCCGTTGTGATATTCGGGGTAACACATACACCTTGAGTGCGGAATGTAGAACGGCTCCTCAATCGGTATGGGATAACCGGCGAGGTCGTCGCACACATCGCAATCGTAACCGCTTCCGCGACGCCGGATATAGTAGGTCGCGCCATTCCGCCTTTCTCCACGCTGCTCCGCGCGGCGGGTGGCACCCACTATCGCGTTCTGGCCGATGACCGTGATTTGCTCGAGGATGTTCTTCGAGTAACCGCGTCCCCACGACAACGCGCCCTTCGGGACGCGCCCCCAAAGCGGAGATGAATATGGGTTGTTGAGATAGCGGGAGATCTGCACCCGGAGTTCGGATTTTGAAATGTCGTAGGCAACCGCAAGGGCTATCCATATTTCCAACAAATCCTTCAAGTGTGAGCCTTCCATGTCGAAACGCCAAAGAAGCGTCGTTCCATCCTCGTCATCCACAGCGTCCCAATCTTCATCCCATTCATCGCCGAAATCGTATTCCGGAAGCGACTCACGGATGATGGCCTCGGCCCTTGCCTTCGCCCTTTCAACGAGCGTGTCGGAAAGTCCCCGCAGAACGGCGTTCGCCTCCGAGTCGAGTTCCGCGTCGTCCGCAAAACGAAAGTCCGTCGTTGGGACTCTTTTGGCCCATACAAGGGCAAGGAGGGCTTGCACCGCGCGGTCGAACTCCCGCGATGCATCCCCACGGAAAGCGGCGGCCCCGGAAACGAGCCTTTCGTTACTGACCGCCATTGACCCTGCTTTCCGCTACCGGATTTGCGCGTCGCGCCGTCTGTGTGACTTGTCCCGCCGTTTCCGCCGCAACAAGTTCGTCGTGCGCCTCCTGGAGGATGCGGTTCACCTCATCCGGGGATGAGTATCCGATGTTGTACGCCAGTTCCGTTGCGGTCTTTCTCGACATGCACCCGGACGTGACGAGCATCTGGATGGCGGATATGACGTCGTTCTCGGAGAGGAAGATGAACGGGTCGAGATAGGTCTTGATGTTGAAAGACTCCACTTCGTTCACGCGGCCTTTCTCGAGGAAATAGCCGAACTTGAAAAGGTACGCCACCCTGTTGAGGAACGGCTGGTACTCCATCGAGTCGGAAAGCGCCTTGAGGTAGGAGTCCGCGAACAGCATCTTGACCGTCCGGGATGACATGTCCGCGCCGGACTTGATCTCCGGGGTTTCGACGGCGAAGGAGCCACGCATGATGTTCTTCTCCATGATGGCGAGCTGGGCGGTGAACGCCCCGTCCGCGCCTTGCGCGGGTTCGAGGAAGCCCACCTTCGCGTTGGGGTCTATGGAGTCGATGCGGGAGGGGGTGCCGTCCACGTTGGACATTACCTCGAAGTCGCCGCCCAATGTGTAGAGTATGCGGAGGGCGTAGGCGGCGTTGTTCTCGGAGAACTGCGAGATCGCCACCTCGTACCCGTCGATGAGCGACTGCGACGCGCTCCACACCGGCCCCTCCTCGGAACGGTGGTAGGCGACGGGGCAGAATGGGAAGCCGTGCGGGACCGGCGAGCCTTCCATGTCCCACCCTTCGTTGTCCTCCTTCTGCGCGTAGGTCACGAAATGGGTCTTGTCCACGACGTCGAGATACATCCTCGCGTTCCCGTCCCAGTCCGTCTGGGTGTAGAGCCTTCCGAAGAGGGTAAGGTCTCCGGTGAGGGTGTCGTAATGCGGATAGAGAACATCCCCGTCCTTGAACGAGAACACCCTCCAGCGCACCTTTCCCTCATCCATATAGACGTACACCGCCGCGTCGCCGGTCATGTAGTCGGACTCGATGGCGGCGTTCACGGCTACCTCCATATCCTTGTCCTCCCACCCTTCCCGGAGGAAGGCGAGCCGGTCTATCATCGCCTTGTCCGTGGCCCCGGAGATGAGTTTCATCCCGACGTTGTTGCCGAGGAGCGCCTCCTTTCGCTTGGTCAGGATGCGTTCCTGGAAGCCGATGGCTATCCGGCTGCGGACCTTCGCCTGGTACGCGCCCGTCTCGCGGTTGACGTACATCGTGTTCGGGTAATACTTGATGGAGTTGATCTTGTGCGAGGTGGTGTGGTACTCTCGCAGGAAGTCGGATTGGGTTCGCAGCTCCCGCGCCACGTTGTCGAGTGGCACGGCATAGGCGGTTGCGGGATTGATGATGGGGGCGGCCCCGACGACGCCGGAGGGGACGGGGACCGCGAACGGGCGTTTCCGCATTATCTGCTCCGGGGTCATCTTCCCTATGGAGGGTATGAGTCTCATGTCATTGTGTATTTTAATTCGTTCTACATTCCAAAGTAGCTCCAGTTGCCACGGCGCACCTTGCGGGTCCGCTTGGCGTTGTCCACGCGGTCGAGGCAGTACAGGAGGGCCTCAATCCAGTCCGGTGAATGTCCTATCAGCGCCTTCATATCGGATTTCTTGATTAGCGCCTTGGGGTTCTCGTCCTCTTTCCACTTGATGGCGATCCTTTCCTCTACGAGCTTGTCCCGGACCGTGAACGGTATCCTTTTCTCCGTGTACGTCTGCCGGAGAATGCTCTCCTCGATGGATAGCTGCCCGTTCTGGATGGCGTCCACAAGCATACCGGCGCACTCGGATTTCCTGGTGTTGTATGATGTCTTGTCCTTCGCCGGTGCCTTGTTGTCGAAACCGAAGCACCCGCGCATGTCCTCGCTCTGCTTGAGCCAGTTTCCGATGCCGTTCACATCGAAGGCGAAGTTCTCTTTCGGTATGTCGTTCTTTTTCAGGAAACCGAGGATGATAGGAACTACGTCTTCGGATGTGACGTACCGCTTGGCAAAAAGGTCGATGATGTGCATGCCGTCCATCGCCCAGAGGACGAGCCAGTCGTCGCGGAGGGCGATGTCCCCTCCCCCGCACCGCACTCCGTTCACCTGTGGCGCGTTTTCGAAGAAACGGTTCATGTCGGACATGGAGATCAGCGCTCCCGTGTCATCAACGTCCCGCCATACGCCACGGATGTCGTTGATGACCGATTTCGATCCGCCGGACGATATGCGGTTCATATACTTCGGGTCGGACACCTGGAGTATCTTGTTCTCCGCGAAGTCGCCGTCTATGAAAGTGACCGAAGTGATGAAGTTCGCGTAGTCCTCATCGGCGTTGTCTGTCAGGGATTGTATCTTCCTTTTGGCGTTTGGGTTGGCATAGACCTCCTCCGGGGTGTCTCCCCAGGCGATTTCCATGACGTCCTCACCATAACGGCAGAAGTAGCGTATCTTGCCGGACCGGGCGGGTATGGCCTCGTCCGTCTCCGGGTCTATCCACCATTCGAGGAACCAGCGCAGTTTGTTGGATCGCCCTACGGGGTTGCAGGTGCAGATGAAACGGGGGCGGACACCGGCGGTGCTTCGGTTCGATCCTATCAAATCGAAGATGACGGACATCGACTCCTTCGTGAACTCCGCGAGCTCCTCGATGACGATGTACGGCATTTCCGCACCACGGAAACGGTCTTTCACCTTCGACAGGTCGGCGAGGTGTTCCATTTTCATCGTAGCGCCGTTTCCGTTGAAGAACTTCGCCTCAAAGGACGTGTCCGCGAAGTTGGCGAAGCCACGGTAAAGGGGCTTACAGGATTTCCAGATGCCTCGCTTGACGTCCGCCTCATAACGGCGGAAGCCGTAGAGGTTCACGTCTGGGTTGTCGGCGTAGTAGAAACCGCCGATAAGACCGACAGCCGTTTTTCCGGCGCCGCGAACTCCGCCGCATATCACGATGTCCGCGAGGCTCGTCAGCACCTTCTCCTGGAACCCCGCCTGGGGGACGAGGTTGTACGAACGCTTGCCTTTCTGCTTGAGTTCGAGGTTCTCCTTCCGCAGCATGTCGATGTACTCCGTGGAATACACCTCCATCCCGTATTGGAGGAACACGGGGTCGAGATATTGGCGCTCGTCTATGACCGAAGTATCCGTCATCACCGCAAAGGTGCGAAGTTCGTATCAATACAAATCAATAATTATTGGGGTGTATTGATTTGGAAAGGATATATTTGCCCGTGTATGGATGAAAAGGCGGAAAACAAGGGGGTGCAGATCAACTGCCCCCTGTGCAAAAAGCCGTTCCCGGTAAGGGTTCAGGAACTCTCCGGGCGGCTTCGCCTTTCCGTCCGTTGCCCGCATTGCAAGCGCATTAGCGAGATTGCATTGCAAGACATACGATAGCGCCGTTTGAGCGCACATAGAGGCTAACAAGAGTTACTTGATAACCATCCAGGCCCGGAGTAGAAGTCCCGTTGGGGATTTCCGCTTCGGGCTATTTCATAACCTAAATAGTTCATTGAAAACATGTTCAAAGAAAACATCGCAAGTGCGCTCAAGACGAAGTATCAGCGCTTTGGATTGAGCAACGAGGCTATCGACCGGATTGCCACGGCGAGAGAAAAGACGGTCACAAGCGAGGATGAAATCGAGGCGGCTGCCGCTGATGCCGAAACGATGGGACTCATCGCAAACGAACTGATGAAGATGCGTGACAAGGAGATTTCCAACAAGACCGACTTGCAACGCGCCTTCGATGCCTACAAGGAGAAGAACCCCGCGCCGAAGCCGGATGGTGGCGACCCCGCTCCAGAACCCGCGAAACCAGCAGAGATGCCGGAACCCGAATGGGCGAAGACTCTCCGGGAGCGTTTCGAGAGGGAGGACAGGGAGAAGGCGGACAAGGTTGTCCGCGACGCTATCACGGCGAGGCTCAAGATGGAGGGATGCGTGAACTCCGGTATCCTCAAGTCCACGATGAAGGGTTTCACCCTCGGACAAGACGAGACGGAGGACAACGCGGTCGCAAGGCTCAAGGCCGAATACAACGACTCCTACAAGGAGGTGTTCGGTGACGGGGCCGTACCTGGACTCGGCGGGCAGGCTTTTGCCGATGCGAAATCAGCCACCGCCCACAAGAACGACTTCCTCCGGCAGCAGGGTCTTCTTCCCCCGAAGGACAAGTAATCCCTAATCATTAACAACATGCCTACTTTCAGTACATTCAACACGTTTGGCTCCGCCGCCAATGAGTCCGGCCAGAGCCACGTCCCCGTGTGGCTGGACTTCGTTGGCCCGGTCCCCGTGGGTGGCACTCTCGACAAGGCTTATGCCAGCAAGGGCTTCTTCCTTGGCGCTGGCGCTCCGGTCGAACTCGCCGACAAAATCATCAAGCCCTTCTTCGCTTGGGAAGTGGTGGCGTTCAACGCTGGTGACGGCACTTCCGTGACCACCGACTCCATCATCATCAAGGACATGAACGGTGCGGTCCCCGCCGTGGGCGACTTCGTTCAGAAGGTCGGCTCCGCTTTCACCTCCACTGGTAAAGCCGCCGCAGTTGCTTCCATTGACCTTCTCACCTCCGGCGACAACGCCGGTTGCTACGAGGTCAAGGTCTCCCACTCCGCCACGGTCGATTCCCTCTCCGCCGGTGATGCCATCTCCCTGTCTTCCGCCGCCGCCGCTGGTTCTTCCAAGAGCCTCGCCGTGAAGCCGAATGGCTATCTCTACAACGACATCTACTTCGGCGACCTCGAAGGCGACGCTAACAACTACACCATCGCCGCCACCGGCGCTGTCGTGATGTACCATCACGGCGGTCTGCTCGTCGAACTGACTCCTTCCGCCCCCGTCAAGGCCCAGATGAAGGCCGCTGTTCCGGGTGTCCTTCAGGTGCTTGTCTAACCCATTAACGAATAGGAGAAAACACTATGGATACCTACAACATTCAGTTCTACGACCTTCTCTCCCGCGCCCTCGGTCCGGGCGAGAGCATCCAGACTTTCCTTGACAACACCCTCGCGCTCAAGTACAACAACCTCCAGCTTGACGGTTTCGCATTTGAGCCGTTCATGCAGACGGACTTCACCTTTGAGCAGGTGTTCGGCGAGGTCGGCCTCAACGCCACCGCGCAGTACTACGACCTCGACTCCCCCGCCCTGCCGGACGGCACTCCGGGCTTCAAGTCCTACACGGGCAAAATCCCGCGCATGAAGAAGGTCGAATACTTCAATGAGGACAAGCTCCGCAAGATGAAGCTCATCGAGGACCGGCGTTCCACTTCCGCCGCCCAGATCGCGGACATCGCCTACCAGCAACTCTTCATCACCGTTGACAACCTCATCGGCGGTCACACCAACGCCCTGACCTATCAGCGTCACCAGGCCGTGTCCAAGGGTAAGTTCGCCATCAACGCAACCAACAACCCGAAGGGTATCAAGAACGTCGTCATCGACTACCACATCCCCGCCGAGAACAAGACCACTCTCCAGGACAACGCCCGCTGGTGGACTTCCTCCACCCACACCGACGCCAACAAGGGCTCTGCCGCCGACCCCATCAACGACCTCAAGGCCGTTGTCCAGGCCGCTCGCAACAAGGGTATTCGCGGCCACTTCGAGGTTGAAATCAACTACCTCAAGGAGTGCCTCGCCCATCCCGCCGTCCTCGCCGTCATCGGCACCTCGATGCTCCCGGCCAGCGACTCCACCTCACAGTTGGCTTACGCCCGCATCCAGCCCTACGATGTGCTGAAAGCCCGCCTCGAGGCCCTCATTGACGCGCCCATCAAGGCCATTGACTCCCTCGTTCCCATCGAGAGCATTGACAAGACCGAAAAGGCTTTCGTCAAGTCCAACGTGAACGCATTCGAGAAGGATGTCTGGGTCTATGTCCCGGACGGACAGATCGGTGTCGTCAAGACCGTCGAGCCTATCGCCATCGAAGGTGGCCAGTATGGTTCCTTCTACGGCGGCAAGCTCCTGCTCACCGTGGGCGTTGACTATGTGAAGAAGTGCCAGAGCTACAACACGGAAATGACCTCCCTGGTCATCCCGTCCGTGCCGCAGTTCATGTGGTATCTCTTCCCGAACGCCTAATCAGCTCTTTGACAAACGTGTAATCCGACGGAAGAAATGGCAAGCATCGCAGAAAGCATGACCATCGCAAGGTGGCTGAAAGCAAAGACCGACCTTATCCTCGACCTCTCCGATGATTTCATCTATGCGACCCTCCTTCACAGGGGCGTCGATGATGACGAGATCACCGTTGCGGAGGTTGATGAAAGGACTCGCGACCTTATCCTCGCTGATACTTATTTCGGTGCCGCCGTTTCTTCCGTAAAGTCGGGAACCCAGGGAGAGTCGGACGGCGGCTGGACCCACTACGTCGCAATCAAGAACGTCATCAACCGTGACGCCCTGATGCAGATGGCGAAAGACCTCTACGACAAGTGGGACGAGCCGTTCGTCGATCCCAACCCCAAAATCCGAATGAAAGACCTCTACTGATGTATAACCCCCGTTGGCCCCATACCTTCACGGTACTCGTCGAAAGGCTCGACGAGAACGGACTCCCCATCACGGATGCGGATGGGAACCCCGTTACGGGAAGTATGCAAGTCGAAAGGATTGTGTACGACCCGCAATGGAACCCGTCGCGCAACGCCGACGGCTCGTTCCAGACGGAGTACGTCGAGGAAGTGCCGTGGGGCTACCGGACATCCACCGGTGGTATGAAGACATCCGGCGAGGTCTGGGTGGCGGACTACAAGATTTCCTGCCCCATGCTCTTGACCGACATCCCGTCCGGGACGATCCTCATTATGACCGATTATGTTCACACCTTCCGTGTGAAGGTTGTGAAGATGACAACCTATAACTGGGGGACGAACCTCTGGATAGACAACATCAAGAACTGATGGGCAAGTACGAGTCGAAAAACAATTCCGTCATCAAGAGGGGTTTCTCGCGCCTTTCCGGGTCGAAGGACCGTGTTATCGAGGCGGGTATGAAAGACCTTATGGAGAACGCGATGCTCGCGGCGCTTTCGTTCCACGATGCAACGCATTGGGTACATAAGGCCACGGAGAACTCCTACGGCTGGTGCGTCCTACACGATGGCCGTGCCGTTGCCTCGAAAACGAACGACGGAAGGCATGGGACGGGTAACGCCTACCAGCAAATGATGGCGGTGTCTCGCACCGTGTCGCAGACCGGGTGGGTTGGTATCCTCCTCGCCTCGATGAAGGGTGAAGGGCCGATGTATTTCGCTGTGGACTATGAGGAGTGGATACTCCTTCTCACGGAGCAGGACATCAGGGATAACTGGCGGTTGTTTTTCAATCCCATCTCCGGCCCGGCTTCTAATTTACCGATGTAGCCATGATGAATGATTTCGACATAACCGACATTGAGAAAGCCGTATCGGATGCGGTCCGTGGACTCGGGGTTTCCACCAACGTCTGGAACAACCGACCGAAGGTTACGGACGACTCCATTTCCGACTTCGCCGTGGTGAAGGTGTCGGGTGGCATTTCGGACAAGGCCGCATTCGGCCAATGCCGGATAGCCATCCACCTTTTCGCCAGGGACGTGATGGAGATGAAGAACTCGAAGAAGTTGTCCGTCATGCAGAAGGCCCTTATGGGACTCCCCCTATGGCCCAATGAAGGTAAGTTCCTCATAGATGGCCACCCGCGCATAGTGGGCGACACACCCGACGACTTTGGATTTCACGCAAGGATAATCAGTTTTCGTTTATACATTAAAGCAGTATAGATACTATGGCAACTCTCACCCACGCAATGCTTGACGACCTCCATATCGGCAACGCATGCCTTTCCATCCTGGACTATGCCTCCGGTGGCGTGGACATCACCAGCGGCCTGGACTTCTCCTCCGCCGACCAGCTCTACACCCTGGAAGATACGTTCAACCTCTCCTGTGACGATCCGTCCTCCACGGACATCCGCATCGACCAGCACCGTGAGGTCATCGACGTGGCCATCGATAAGTCCGGCAACTGGACCATGACGGGCAACATCCCGTCCCAGGCGCAGGCCCTGTTCGAGAAGTTCTACGATGCCGGTTCCGCCATCGCCGCCGGGACCGTCTCATCCCCGACCGGTGTGAAGGGCGCTGAAGGCACCTTCTACACGGGCAAGGGCTTTATGGCCACCCCGAACATCGTGGAAGTCACGGTCCTCGCCGAGTCCGAGACCAAGAACACCGCCATCCTCTTCCCGCATGTGAAGCTCATCGTTTCCAAGCCGAAGAAGGACGACAACTCCAACCCACTGTACCTCTCCTTCACGGGCTTCATCCTCCCGAACCCGTACACGAAGAACGGCAACCCGGTTGGCGACTTCGCGGTTCTCAAGGCTACCGCCGCTCCGACCGCCTAACCACCCATTATGGGAACTTAAACCTAACCGTGGGGCGGGGTGTAATGCCCCCGCCCCTTTTTAATACAAAGCAATCCCATGAAACAGCCCACCCTTGAGCAAAGGAAAGAGTACATGGACATCGTGGAGAACTCGGTGTCGGTAGTACCGATAAAAGGCACGAAAAGGAGTGTCCGTCTCCGTTGGATGAAACCATACACGATGGAGCGGATAACGAAAGTATGGATTGAACGCGACCTCGCGGCGGCGAAGATAGAGAAAGGTTCGGACGTATTGAAAGACCTTGCGAAAGAGCCGTATTTCGCGTTCAAGGAGGCCGCACTGATGATACTCAACCACGACATCAAGATACGGCTTTTTTACGGCATTTATTGGCGCTGGTTGGCGCACAGGTACAACGAGACGCAGATAGTCCCCATCATTGAAGAGGGTAAAAAAAAACTACCTCTTTTGGCCCACTACGGGACTATGGCGTACTCGATGGATATGAGGACGGATTGGATGACGATGACGAAACGGGAAGCAGAGCGATACCGAGCAGAACTTCTTTCGGAAGCGAGGCGGCTTTCGTCAAGGACTTCCCAGAATACGGACGGCCCCGTTGGAGGCTCGGAAGGTGGGAACGCAACTTCGGATACCGTTGCATCCTGACTTGCGCCCAGATAGAACTGATGCAGGCAGACCTTCCGCACACGCTTTACTCTCGCGACAAGAAAAAGCGGAAGGGCAAGAGACGGGGGCCGGATGAGAATTACAGATACAACCCCAACGACAGGGCGTTCAAGCTCCAGGAGGAGGCGAACAAGAGGATGCGGGAAAGGATGCGGTCGTCGGGAAATGATGTTCGATACACGATAGACGAACTATTTAACAAATAACAAAAAATGGCCGCTGGAAACATCGACTCCCTCAATTTTGAGGTCATACTCAACGATAAGAAATTCGAGCAATCCGTACAGAAGGACATCGAACTTGCGAAGAAGTTGAACACGTCCCTCACGGAGATACTCAACGCGAAGAACAAGATCAACACGGGTTCAAAGACCGCGTACCTTGACGAGCAGAAACTCGCCCAGGCGGCGGCGAAGACCGCGGAGGCGAAGGCGAAACAGGCGCTTGCGGAGCAGAAGGTACGGACGGAGACGGAAAAGACCGCCCTCGCCCAGCAGAAGGTCAAGACGGCGATTGAGAAATCCGCCGGATCGCTGACCGGAACGGGGAGTTCCCTTACCCGTGTCTGGCTTCGTTTCTCCGCGACCGTGTGGAGCATCATATCGGCCATCCGCCTGTTCACGCGGACGATTGGCTCCGCCATCAAGAAGATAAGCGAGTTCCAGCAGGCCAACGCGAACCTTGCAACCATTATGCAGGTGTCGCGGCGGGAGATCGAGGTCTTGACGAACGACGCCCTCATGCTCGGGCGCACGACGGAATGGACTGCATCGCAGGTGACGGAATTGCAGACCGCCCTTGCGAAACTCGGTTACAACATCCCGCAAATCCGAAACATGCAGGCGAGCGTGTTGCAGTTCGCAACCGCCGTCGGTGCCAACCTCCCGGAGGCCGCGAACCTTGCCGGTGCGTCCCTTCGCATGTTCGGTCTCCACTCCACAGAGATGCGCCGGACGCTTGAAATACTGACAGCATCCACCAACAAGACGGCGCTCGACTTTGAGAAATTGAAGGTGTCCCTTCCGTATGTAGGTGCAATCGCACACTCCATCGGTCTTGACATAGCGGAAACGGCATCGCTCCTCGGCGTCCTTACCAATGCTGGGTTGGAGTCATCGAGGGCAGGTACGGGTCTGCGCCAGGTCTTGCTTGAACTATCGAAGACCGGCGGCAAGCTCCAGACCGCGATGGGCGGTAACATCAAGACCTTCGATGACCTTGTGAGAGGATTGGAGGGTATGCGCGACCGTGGCTTGGAGGCTGGCGAAGCCACGAAACTCGTTTCCACCCGTGCGAGTTCCGCGCTCCTTATCCTTGCCAACGGCGTGGATGACATCAAGCGGCTAAACAAGGAGGTCAGGGAAAGCGATGGCCTCTTGAAGAACATCCAGTCCGAACGGCTGAACACCCTTCACGGTAGCACCCTCCTCTTGAAGTCCGCTTGGGAGGGTCTTATCCAGACTTTCCGGGATAGCGCTGGGCCGATGAAGGACATCGTGGATTGGCTCACGAAGATTGTCCGCGCCACATCCCTCGCGGCGAGCAGGGCCAACCGCGTGGCGCAGGGAACGAAAGATGTTATCGGTAGTGATGCCCTGACACAACAATTCAAGGAACAGTTCGAGGGCATTGTTAACAACCTCGTTGGGGACGGGATGAGCATGGAAAAGGCGGCGAAAGCAGCCGCGAAGGTTGTGAACGAAGAAATGCAGAAATGGAGGGATAGTGCATTTGCCGCAAACACCCACGATGATGTTGATGAAAAGGGGTGGTACAAATTCCTTACGAACACCGTTCCAATCGTCAAATGGGCCACGAAGGGCGCAACAAGGAAATGGCGGGCGGCGGATGAGCAAGTTGATGCGATTGACGCGACGATGGCCACCATGACCGATTTTATGGCGAACTACTCGACGGAGCAGGGCGAGGTGGCCGCGAATAATTATCTTGAGGAATGGCGACTTGTCTTTGACACGAAGGGCGCAAAAGCAGCCCGCGATGCCGCAGATAAAATCATTAAGGGCCTATCCGATGATGATGAGATGAAACAGCGGCTGCTTAAAAAGAAGAACGAATTAGAGGGATATATTGGGAACGGAGGCAAGGAGGGTGCGACCGACCGTGGAAAGGGCGAAAGCGCCGCTGACAAGGCCCGGAAGAAAGCCATCGCGGACATCCGGGCGAACATATCTCTTTTGGAGAAGTACAAGACCGCATACGAAAAACTGTCCCCCGTCATCGGCGAGGATGCCGCAAGCGCATGGGTGTTCGAGAACATGGGCAAGGATGTGTCAGGCCTTGACGAAGAATTGGAGAAACTTATCGAAAGCCTCCGCAAGATGGGCGATGAAGGAAAGGAGGCTGCCGACGGGATTGAGGCGAGCCTCGGTCTTGATGCCGTCAACAAGGTAATCAAGGCGAAACAGGAGGCGGACAAGGCGCAGAAGGCGTTGGAGAAGTACCAGGAGACCTTCCGTGAGTGGGCCGGGCAGGACTTCAACCTCGGCGGCACCGGCTTCGAGTATGACATCCGCAAGGTGTTCTCCGACTACAACACCAAGATCAGCGGGGTCGATGAAAAGTACCTCAAGGCCGTCAAGGAGGCGCAGGAGGCGCACAAGGGCAACGCCGAGGCGATAGCGGCGGAGATTGAGAAACTCAAGGAACTTGCGGATGCGGAAAAGGGGTACATCCGGGCGCAGGCGCAGGAGAGCATCAACGACCTCGCCCAATCGTTCCTGAAAGACCAGTACCTTCTCCGTGGGGTCAACCTCGACGACCTTGCAGGGAAGTCGCTTGGGCAGATACGCCGCCTCCGCGAGGAACTGATTGCCATTGGTGAAGATGCCAAACGGAGTTGGGAGGGTAATTTCGACTACATTGAGAGCCTTCTTGGTTCGTGGGGCATGACCATCGGCGAACTGACCGAGGACGATTTCGGTATGCTTTCGAGCATGCTCGACGAGTCCACCGTGTCCATGATAAAGATGGCGCAGGCCGCGAAACAAAGTGGCCTCACGCTTGACACCCTGGGAGACAAAATCAAAGCGGCCATTGACAAGGGGCTTAAAGAACTTAAACTTTCGGAAAGGAACGCAATCGGCAAACTTGCGAAGTACGCCGCATCGCAGGTCATCGCCCTTGCCGACTCTTTCCGTGAGCTCGGTGAGGCTACGGGGGATGCCGGACTGACGGAAGCTGCAGATAACATTTCCACGATTGCCAACATCGCCAAGAACGCCGCCGCCGGGTTCGCCCAGGGTGGATGGATTGGCGCGGTTGTCGGTGGACTTGTCAGTATCGCACAGGCGTTTGTCGATGCGGAAACAAAGGCAAGGCAACTCGAAAAGGCGATACAGGACATACGGATAGAGGCGCAAAGGTCATCGTTCCAGGACACCCTTTCAAATGGTGTAAGCGGAGTGTTTGGAGATGATTTCACGGCCCGTATCCGAAACGCGGTTGAAGGGTTGGGCGAACTTGCGAAAAGGCAGGGTGATTTGAACGATGCTTTGGTTGAGTACCGCAAAGTACAGGAAAAGAATACCGAAATGTGGTATGACGGCCAATATAACGGTCCTGCGGAAAATGCAAATTTTGTCACGAGAAAAAGTTATATCGGTGGTCTGCATCACGATTTCAAGAACTTGCGCGAACTCGCGGAGGAGTTCAATATGGAGCTGACCGACGTGAACGGCAATCTCAACCCGCAACTGTTGCAGGCCGTCCTTGACACATACGGCAAGTTGAACAAGGGGTCAGAAGAATGGCTCAAGGGCGCAATCGCATACGCCGAGGACTACGCCGCCGCGATGGAGCAGATAAACGAGGCCACGAAGGACATTTTCGGCAACCTCGCATCCGACATGACGGACAAGTTCATCGACAACTACATGCGGATGGGTAACGCCGTCGATGACCTTTCGGACACCTTCGCCGACCTCGGCGACTCCATCCTCCGTTCCTTCCTGCAATCCTATATCCTTGAGGAAATTCTCGGCAAGTACAAGGACGAGGCGAATGACGCTTTGAGAAAATACACCACCGGCGAAATGACCCCGGAGGACTACGCCGCTTGGCTTGATGTTTTTGCCGACAACATCCAAAAGGAAAGCGAAACACTCGCCCCCGCCATTAACGGAATGATTGAGGCTTTCAAGGATAGGGGTCTTATGAACATCGACGAGGACACGGGCAACTCCCTCGGTTCCGGCATCAAGTCAATCACGGAGGACACCGCGAACCTGCTCGCATCCTACATCAACGCGATCCGCGCCGATGTTTCATCCATCCGTATGATGCAGGAGAGGGGTTGGGAAAGCATCAATCTGCTTGGATCATCCGTCCCGACGCTGAACGAACACCTCGCCCAGATTGCCGCCACGAACTTCGACATCGCGCAGTCAAACCAGAGCATCCTCGCCGAACTGCAATCCGTAATCGGAGCTCCGGGGACAAGCGGGATGGTCGTCCGGGTGGAGTCCTATTAGTCAATACAAGTCAATAATAATTGCCTTTTATCGCATTTGCCTTGCTATACTTGCAAGGCAATGCTATATGTACCACCCATACGAGGCGAATATCATCCGTTCTACATCCAGTTGAACGGGGCTTCATCAGCCGTAGATGTGAAAGCCATCTACTCGGTCATCGTCAAGACGCACGACTATCCTTCATTCCGCAAGCCGAAAGAGCCTTACAAGAACGATTGGAAGGACGAACACGGCGATGACGAATACACCGAGCAGATGTTCTTCGAGGCTTTCACCTTCAAGGCCGAGTGCGTGATGTTCGCAAAGGGTTCGACCGAGACTTCCGCGATTTCTGACCTCAAGGAGGGCATTACCGACTTCATGGATTTCCTGTCCGGGGGCGAGTTCTCCACCTATGACGGGTGGACGGGCTTCGGCTTCCGGCATGTCCGTTTGTCGGAGTTCAAGATGCCCGGCGAGGGGGACTATGACACGATGGATGGCATGTCCCGCGTCATCTTCACGGTGGATTTCAAGGTCAATGACCCGATGACACAGATGAAATTGCAGAACGGCTCGATAGTAACCGCTTGATATGTCGAAGTTCACCATATATTCCCCGGACGGGACGGCGCTCTACACCGGAACGCCGACCTTCACCGGGCAGTATATGAAGCCGGGCATGGTCGAGTTCCGCGAGGTCGCTTCCCCGTCGGTTCTCGACTTCCGCACCGGGTGTTACTTGGGCTATGAGGACAACGGTACGATTGTCCCGATATATTCCCGCACGGGGTTCGTCTATAAGATGTACTCCGTCCCACAGGTCAAGAAACAAGCCCGCCCGTATTCTCACGGTGCGGCTTTCGTGTACCAAAGCGTCCAACTCTACGATGCGTCGAAGATGTTGGAGTTCTGCCCCTTCCGCGACCTTGTGGCTGGCGACAACCGCATCCACTTCTCCACCCAGCCGTCCATATCGACCTTCGAGGGTGTTGACGGGTTGGCAAGGCGCTTTCAAGCATGCCTTGAAGACATGTACGGCGCTGGAACGTGGCAAGTCCGTGTAGCCACCACCGAAGAAGGCTTGTCGCCGGAGATGGCCACCTTGATGGCCGAGGCGAGAGATTTCACCGTGTCCGGGGTGAATATCCTTGAGTGTCTTGACAAGGTTTATGAGATTTGGCCGGAGGTGGGTTGGATATACAAGGTGGAGTCGGTGAACGGCTCTCCCACCGATACCATCGTCATCGGCGGGGGCGGTCTCAACGCGAACTACGGCACTTACGCCTACGGCAAGGGGAAGGGATTGAAGTCCATCACCCGGACGGTGGCGAACGCCGATGAACTCGCAAACCGCATCTTCGCCTATGGTTCGTCCCGGAACATGCTCCCCGGATGGTACAACAACCAAAACATCAAGGATGCGCAGTCGGTGGACATCCAAAACCTGATGATACCCGTTGCTAATTGGGGTACGACCGAGGTTGATGGCGTCGATCTCCCGGATGCATCGAAAGCGTATGTTCAGGATGGCGCATCCATCCAGAGGCTCGGACTTCGCCCTACGACCGTCTATTTCGACGGTAGTGGCGAATATCCCGAAATCTATCCGTCCATCCGAAACAAGACCATCGGTCAACTCCGTAACGCGATAGGCTCACAATACGCCGACTATTACCCCAACCCTTCCATCTATACCAACCCTTACGAAAGGATTGACCGTGTGCTTTCCGTGGATGGGACGTTCGATAGCGGCCTTGTCGGTATGGCGGGAAAGTCCGCTTCCGTCCAATCATCCGAGGTGCTTGGCGACATGACCGACTCCGACACGCTTGAAGGAGGCTCGAATACGAGTGTCGTTCTCGCCATGCGCACCTTCGAGATGACGAAGACCTGCGCGACCGACTTGTATGTGTCCATGACCGGGGACGGAACGATAACGACCACGGGCGACAATGTGAGCGTGTATATCGCCCTTTCCATCCAGAAGGGCGACGGCACGGACTTCACCGAGGTAAAGCGGCAACTCTTTGAACTCGCACCTGATGACAACGGTGTTTTCCATACCCGCACCGTGTCCACGAAGGCGAAGGATACGGAAGTCGCCGTCAACGATATTGTCCGGGTGTTCCTGTCGCTGTTCATAATGAACAACAGCGCGACGGACATTTCCTATACCTATTCCGTCTCTCCGAGGTTCAACTTCTCGGCGGCATGGAGCAGGAAAAAGACCTTCACCATCACGCTCCGGCAACTCGGTTTCGACATCGGGGAACAGGCCGCCCTGGGCGAAGGGAAGACCATCGCCATGCGTTCCGGCAAATGCACCGGGCGTTCGTTCACCATCAAAGATGTCCAATATGACGCGGAGAACGATGCGTGGGTGCTTGAGTGCTTCCGTTCCGAGGACGAGTCGCTTTCCCAATGGTTTCCGAACACGCAATACCCTATCCGTGGGCTTGAAAACGCCGGACAATCCAATGAGTACCCCGGCGACGAGTTCGTGCTATTGGACATCGCCATGCCGGAACTCTACATCAGCATGGCGGAGGGCGAACTTCTCCAAGCGGCGCAAGACCTTCTCCTTGACACCGCGACCGAGAGATGGCAATACGTCCCGGACATAGACGCGAAGTTCATGGTCGAGAACAACCGCACGATCCGTAGCGGTGAGTACATGACCCTTCTCGACATGGATTTCATCGAGGCGGAGGAAGGCACGACATCCTACTTCAAGACGAGCAACGATGTGTACCTTCTCACATCCCACGGCGAGAAAATCCGCCTTGACGATGGTAGCGGTTCGGTTGTCGCGGCCCTTGTTGACACCATCGTAATCAACGAGGGCGAGGCTGCGATCCCGACCTACAAGGTCACTCTACGCGACCGAAAGAGAAAGACCTGGACGGACTCGCAGGGTGCGGAAGCCCCGGTGTCGAAGTCCGTGGGTAGCATCACCGAGGCACAAGCGGAGGAGTCCTATTCTTCCGGCGGCGACTCGTTCTTCATGCTGGACGAGGACGGCAACATCACCCTCAAATCCCAATACCAGAACCTGTGGGTCCCCGGTTGGCTTGCTGCCGGGGGTGTCGGAGATGAAGGCGGTGGTGGCGGTGGCGTGTCCTACCTTCGTGAACTCACCGACGTTTATCACAACTCGTCGAGTGTCCTTCGTGCCGATGGTACGGGTGCGGTCGTAGGCGATGCGCTTGTCTATACCACGGCGCACGGTTGGGTTGCCGCCGCCCAAACGGGTGGCATCTCGTCCGTTGTTCTCTCCGCCGGTTCCGCCAACGGAACGCTCAAATTGACGGTCAACGGCGTTGCCGGTTCCGATGTGGCCGTTCCAGGACTTGGATCGCTTGCTTTCAAGAGTTCGCTTGACGCATCCGATATTCCTCCCCTTTCCGGCCTCTACCTTCCCCTTACGGGTGGCGAGTTGTCCGGCGACCTTCGATTGAAGGGCGCGGCGAACTATGGTCGAAAACTCCTTCTCGGCGATGGCAACTACGCCTATCTCCATGAGGACACGGACGACCACTTGAAGATTTACGGCGACAAGGGCATCGAACTCTCCACGGGTTCCGGCTACGGCGTTACGATTAACGGCCAGCCGCTTGATTGGTTCGTGGTGGAGACCATCGACAACAATCCCACCCTCAAACTCAATCCCCGTTATGCTGGTCTTTGGGCCGAGGGATGGGTTGCAGCCGGAGGAGCCGGAAGTGGTAGCGGTGGTGGTGGAAGCAATGTCTCCGTTGAGAGCCTTGCCGACACGACCGCCCAGGTCAGCCGGATTGCGAAGATAACGATTGACGGGACGGACACCTACCTTTACAACGATGTCGCCTGGGGTACGGCCACTTACACGAACAACACGGTTGATGTCAAGATCAACGGCACGACCAAGAGGCTTTGTCTTGACGGATATTCTTCCGGCGGTGGCGGCGGTGTTTCATCGGTCACTCTTGCCGAAGGAACGGCGAACGGAACTCTCCGCTTGTATGTCAACGGGACAGCCGGGAGCAACGTGTCCGTTCCCGGTCTTGGTGATTTGGCTTTCCTTGACTCGCTTTCGGCATCGGACATTTCGGGCCTTTCCGATGCTTATGTAACCTTGTCTGGAAGTTCGCAGATAATTACATCCGCAAAGACGTTCCAATCGGCCAATATCACTTTGCGGACTGCGTACTTGTACCCCTACTCGGACGGCACTTGCGGTATCGGTGCCGCGAACAAGCGCTTTGCGAACATCTACGGCACATACGGCGACTTCTCCCGCAACCTTACCTTGTCAAACAACTCCACCCTCTACATCGGTACGGCGGAGCTTTCATACGACGCGAACACTATCGCGTTGCATCTTTCCGGGACTGATGATGAGTCCGGTAGGAGCGTCGGTTTAGAGGTCAACGATGATGCCTACATCGACATCGGCAAGGCGCGTCTTGCGTATGATGACGGAGCGAAGGCGTTGCATATCACCTATAAGCAAGGTACGGGGCAAACCATCGGCTTGTATGCCGACGGGTTCGTGGCGGCTGGTGGAGTAGCCGGGCAGTCGAACATCAATTTCGTAACGACGGACAGCTCCGAGCAGGCCATCTCCGGCATAAAGAAATTCACCAACCTCAAGGTTACGAACCTTTCCGCGATAAGTAGCGACATCGCCCTTACGGGTACGATTAACGGGCTTACCATCGTCAAGGAACAGGGTTATATCAGCATCCGCGACGCATCTAATCGGCTCTACATACAGGACAACACCCGCCACCTCGTCCTCGGCGGTAACAGTTCGAGTGGGTGCATCTATGTCGGCGGTTACTCCGGTGCATCCGGCTACAAGATGTACGTGCAGAACGGCGATGTCTATTTCTCTGACAACGCCTATGCGTCGTCTTGGAACACATCATCCGACCGCCGATTGAAGGAGAACATCACCACCTTGTCGAAGGCCGATGCCATCGAGAAGATTATGGCGCTCAACCCTTCCGTTTGGCAATGGAACTCCGGCGCCAACAAGGGCATGACCGCCACGGGGTTCGTGGCCCAGGAGGTCGAGTCCGTCATCCCGTTCATGGTTGGTGGCAAGGAGTACAAGAGCCTCGCCTACCAGATGCTCCACGCCTACGAGATTTCCGCAATCCAATCTCACGAAGAACGGATTATCGCATTGGAAAAGAGATTAACCGACTAAACGCATAAGGATATGATTTACATCTTGGCCGCAATCATCGCAATCGTAGTGCTGGGTATCTGCATTACAAGGAAGCCGTATGTGGATGACAAGCCCGGTGTTTCCGGCGGGGTCGGTAACGGCAATGTGGAAAAGCCGGAGGACGACAAGGACAACGAAGAAGAATTTGAAAGGTAATGTCCTATAACTCTAATACCATTTACACTACCTCGACTTATGGCATCTCCATCGGTGACATCAAGTCGTTCTTCGGCAGTTCGCGGAACGACATCGGCGCACTCATCGCCAATGTCGAGATAAACAAGTGGGCGAAGTACAAGCCCGTGCGGAGCGGGAAACTCGGCATCATGTCCGTTGCCGACAGGAAGGATGTGCAACACGGGCTGACCACCACCATTTTCACGGCGACGGGCGAACCCACCACATCCGGATCGTTCTTCAACCGTCTCCTCGCCGGAACCCTCCCCTGGGACTATCTCCGTCCGCGTGGGAGGAACGGCGGCGGCTCTGGAGTCCACGAATGGTATCGCATCCTCGATTTCAACGGGTACGACAAGCGGGCAACGCCCCCGTTCGAGCCTTATGAGTTCGACACCGCGATGCTCGACTATGAGAACAAACTCGTCCTGCAATGGGTTGACCTCTACCGCGAGGACTACGAACTCGGCGTGGACGACTTGCAGATAGACGGCATCGACCTCAACAACTGGTATTTCGGTGCTTTCATCTATTTCCAAAACAACGGCCTCTACACCTTCGCCGCCGGGGAAACGATTGGTAGCGGAGGTTTGTCCGTGACCTTTGAGGACATGCAGAACTGGGCCGGGCGCACCGTGAAGATGGTTCCGTTCCTTTCCACCATCAGGCTGCGCCAAGACATCGCGGAGTCCGATGGGAAGTATGTGTCTCTTATGGGTTTCGAGCCTATCAACTTGCAGATTATCGCCAATTCATCCGGCGTGTACGCATACCCGGAAGGCATGTGGAACTCCACCAACACGCGCATAGACTACTCCGTCGAAATCGTCAACACCGTGCTTGCAAAGAGCGGCCTTACCCTCGTCATCCAACTCGTCGAGGGAAACAACCCCGCCACGGGAACGGTGGTCACTTCGCGTACCATATCGAACTACTCCATCGGCGCGGACACAACCGACACGATTACCGGGAGTTTCACGGGACTCACACGGGGCAACAATCCGTATTTCATCACCATCGCGTCAAGTGGCGACAATGTGATACGGTTCACATACAACCAGATTGAAGATTACGACTCGCCTACACCTACCCCATAAAGATATGAAACTATCCATCGCATACATCAGCACCGCCGCCGGGATACTCTCCGGCATCAAACTCAACCGCATCACGGACAAGGAAGCGAAAGCCACCTTGCTCAAAGACTACCTCGCACTCCGCAAGGTGGCGAAGGATGCCGATGCCGAAAAAAGCGAGGTCATCCGCAAGTTCCAAGACGATTGGGCGGACGAACTCAAGGCCGTGCAAGCCTTCCGGGACAAGCAGGAGAAAGTGGTCGGGCATGACGATTACCTCGATGCCGAGAAAGACGCAAATAAGGCGATTTCGGACATTTTCTCCGCGCCCGTGGACATTGACCTATCCCCCGCGAAAATCGACGCCCTAATCGACTTTTCCGAGGACATCACCCTTGAACAAATCGCTTTCCTTGAGGACTGCGGAATCATAGAAGAATAACGCTATGGCAGTAAACGACTATCCAAGCATACACTCCGGGGCGACCATAGACAACCGCGTCTCGCAGGTGGCGACCAACACGGCGGACATCGCGGCATTGAAGTCGCGCATGAACACGGCGGAAGCGGATATAGACACGAAGGCCGACTCCACATCCGTAACCGCCTTGAGCAGCCGGATCGGTGGCGTAGAGGCGAAGATACCTTCAACCGCCACCACATCCAACAAACTCGCGGACAAGGCGTATGTGGATTCTATCTCATCGGGGATAGAATCCGCCATCAGCGGCAAGGCGGATGCTTCCGCGCTTGCAAGCGTGTCTTCGCGTGTTGGGACTATTGAGGGGAAGATTCCTTCCGACGCCACATCATCGAACCAGCTTGCGGACAAAGCATTCGTCAATAACGCTTTGTCAAGCAAGGCCAATTCAAGTGCGGTTTGTTTCCTCGGAGATGTGGTTGAAACAATATAGCATAACATACAAAACAATTTAATAAACAAGAGCTATGGCATACGCATCATGGGCAAGTCCCAACAAAACAAGTGGTAACGGTAACGATACCGTCTCTTGGAGCGCATCGGCTCACACCGGGCGCGAGGCGAGAACGACTACCGCGACCTTCTCCGCGTCCGGCGTGGAGAGCAAGACCCTTACTGTTATCCAATCAGGTAAAACGGAATTTGTGAGTTTTGATTCCGCAACCGCCGCCGTTGACAAGACGGGTGGCACTTTAACCATCACGGGTACTTCCAACTCGTCAAAGTTGACCTTCGCCCTTACGGGTACTAATGGCATCGGCTTGACCCTGCCTTCTTCCTACACGGCGAACTCCGTGAACACGAACAATGGGACGGCTATAACGGGCGACCCCGGCGCGTCGCAACAGTACACGTTCTCTATCACGTTCTCCAACATCGCGGAGAACACCACGATTAGTTCGCTGACATCGCAGTTGACGGTCACTCCGAACAGTGGTTCTTCTGCTGCCGTTACGTGCACTATTACCCAGGCCGCTGGCGACGCCTACCTGACGATCTCCCCGACCACCATCACCATCCCGGCTGCTGGTACTCCTGCGCAGTCCGTCACCGTATCCTCCAACACCAACTGGACCATCTCCTAACCTATGGCCGTTGTCACCATACCGTGGGGCGATGGGAGTGGAGACAATATCTACTTGACCTACCCGTCGGCATCGGGGGACCAAACCGTAGAAATGTCCTCCGATGCCAACACGGGTAGTATTGATAGGACAAAAAGCATTACTTTTACAGCATCCCATCATGGCACCTCGTCCTCTAAAATACTGACAGTAACTCAAGAGGGAGTCAAGGAGCCGTACATTGTTTTCGCAGACGCAACCGTCGGGCAGATTTGCGCGACGAATTGGGGCGATGGTACTGGCATAAGGCCGAGCCAGGCATCCCAGGTAACGAACTCACAATTTGGCACGACGTTCCGGAACAACACCAGCATCACGTCCTTCGACGAGTTGTCCTACTTCAAGGGTCTCTCGCAGATTCCGAACAACGCATTCTATGGATGTAGCAATCTTGAAAGCGTCACAATCCCCGAAAACGTAACAACTCTTGGACAACAGGCGTTCCGTGGATGCTCCAAACTTGCGACCATCACGTTGACAAACTCCATTACGTGTACGACCAACAACACATTTAATGGGTGTTCCGTCGTTTCAAGGGTCAACGTACCGAGCCTCGCAGTCTGGCTGGGATGTACCTGGGCTGAGAACGGAGGCCCTTCCTTCGCATCAAGCGGGATACACTTATACATCAACAACACGGAAGTGACCGCCGTAACAATCCCAGATTCCGTCACCGCGGTAAAGACCACCGCCTTCCGGCGTTGCATAGGAATAACAAGTGTTATGTTCCACAATCAGGTGACGAGCATCGGTTCCTATGCTTTCCAGTATTGCTCCGCACTCACTTCGATGGACGTGTCCGCTTCCGTTGCTACCATCGAGGGATCTTGTTTCCAGAACGCGGCATCATCCAGTAGCAAGGCGACGTACATCTTCCGAGCAACATCTCCTCCGACACTCGGAACATACGCATTTACAAACAACAACGTAAACGCAATATATGTCCCTTATGGCACATCTGCGACATATAAGGCGGCCACAAACTGGAGTTCGTGGAAGGCGAAAATCGTTGAATTAGACCAAAACGGAAACATCCCCACTTAAATGACACGGATCATTTGCGGGAACATTCCAACATAATAGTTTCAAGCGATATGGCAAAAATACAAAAACTCAAGGACTACCAAAACACGGACATTTACCCGTACACCCACGAACGAGCCGTGTATGATTCAAACGGTGTAAATCTTGAGACAAAACTCGGTCAATTAGGCTCGCCGGACAAACGCCTTGAAGCCGAGAAACTCGATGTTGCTCCCGGTGTTAACTTATACGACAGGAGCAAGGGGTGGAAGGCCACATTGAGCGATACCGGCGTTGCTACGGCTACGACAAATAACTGGTGGTGCTCTCCATTCATCTTGGTTACGCCCGGTGAATCATATTGCCTTCATAATGGAAGCGGGTCGGCATTGACAAGTAGTAGTTACATTTGTTTCTATAACAACAAACAAGTGTTCGTAAGTTCTATTCCGTTGAACACTCTTACCTTCACGATCCCTTCGGGATGCGAGTGGCTGCGTTTTGCACATAGCAATACCGGCTATCCTACGGTGCAATTAGAACTGGGAACTACGGCATCGCCATATCAAGCATACGATGCGGCTTATGGGTATACCCATGAAATAAAAGAAGACGTTGCGGGAAAACTGGATATTGACTACGGGACTAACATTTTTGACATCTCAACCATTTCTTCTCCCGGTTATCTCAATAATAACGGTGAGCTTAAAACAAACAATAATAGTTATAGAGCCTCCGATTATATCCCCGTCGTCGGTGGTGAATACTACTATGTAAGTGGGCAAGGAGACATCGGTGTCGGTTCGTCCAGTGTTTACCATTGCTTCTACGACTCGAATAAGACGTTTATATCGTCAAGTGCCGTAACCGGAGGAACAAAGCAACTGACGGCTCCCGCAAACGCTGCGTATCTTCGTATATCCATCCTTACACAGAATATAGACAAGGACATCCAAGTTGAAAAGGGGCAATCAAGGACTTCTTACAAACTTTATTCTCCTATTGGTGGATATACACCCGTTTTAAGGAATAAACAAGTATCCTTTGCTAACCTTTCCGACGAGGTTGTTGAAATATTGATGGGTGGTAATTCATTCAAGGGATGGAAAGATTCTGGTACGGTTGCGGTGAACTCAAGCATTGGACTTGGTGTTTGCCACGTCTCAAAAAACTCTTTGTTATCGGCAGTTATTTCTGGGACGATTCAAGACATCTGTGTCGGCGTGGGATTGTCTGGTACGGTTGGAAGAAGTTATGGTTCAACTTGGATTGAGATACTTCCTACCAAGATTGAATTGTATCGTTTCCTAACAAGTTCCACGAAGGTTGATACTTATGAACACGGTCTTACTTTGTCAGACCCTATGTTTGTAGAGATTGATTCTACGCGGGACGGCAACACGGAAACAAATACTCTCCGGCTTATGGACAAGTATGGAAACACATTTGAGCAAACACTTTCGTTGTGGGGAAAGGGAAAGCCATTTATCCACAATGTAAACACATCTGGTTCTATTGATGTGTCGCTTTCGTTCTTCCCGCGTGACCTCACCAAGAAGATATGGGTTTTTGGTGACAGTTATGTCACATTTGATGATAGTTCAAGATGGCCGTATTACGCATCCGCTCGGAATATGGACAAGTGGTTTGCGAACAGTATGTCTGGGCAAAATTCGAGTAGTGCATACGATGACCTTGTATCGCTCCTTGGTCTTGGTTTTATCCCATCATACATTGTATGGACACTTGGAATGAATGGGGCGAATGATACCGGAACAAGTGGAAACTATGTTATCGCAGACGAACAGAAATCGGTAATAGATGATGTCGTCGCTATTTGCGAGCAGTACGGAATCACTCTTGTCCTTGCGACTATCCCGACAGTCCCCACGCGACAAAGGACGGGATACAACAATTATGTCAAATCGCTCGGAAAGAGGGTGATTGATTTCTGCGATGCCGTCGGAGCGACATCGGAGGGTGTATGGAACACCGGGTTGTTGTATTCCGACGGGGTGCATCCGTCCGCTGCTGGAGCGAAAGTCCTTGCGATGAGGGCGTTTGAAGATTTCCCTGAATTATCAATTATATAACTATGGACATCAAAACTTTCTGCAAGCGCTTTATGCTTTGGACGGCCATCATTACCGCCGTCGTTATGCTCGTTTTCGGACTCTGTTTCGGCAAGGTCATCGAGGCTAACATCTGGGAGGAGATTGGAAAGTGGGTGGTTATGACGGGAGTAATCATCGTCATCATGGAGGTGTTCGCCTACACCTTGAGCCAGTTCTTCTATCACGGGAGCAGATTCGACCCGGACAGCGAAAAGTACAAGGAATTGCACAAGGAGGACAAGAAGTGAAGTACAAGATTTACGCGGACAGGGTGAAGTTGATTGACTCTTGCTTTGTTCACAAGTCGGATTTCGACCGCGAGTTGAACAAGATTCGCAACCTTCATCCGTCATGCAGACTTTGGTCCCGTAGCGATGCGAATATCAAGAGGGAGTGGGCCGCTCATGTGTGGGCCTACTCCCTTGGAATCCGTCATGATAAGACTGCCGATTGTGACCTCGATTACGAACCGAAATGGTACGAAAACCTCGCCTATTGGGTGGTTGGAAACATCGCCCTGTTGGTGATTAAATAGAATGGATTATGAAAACACAAGGGGTAATAACAAGAAAACTTGTTAGTCGGTATATTTCCAAATGTATCCGACCGCTTGTTTGTATCGTTTATCACCTCTTGCACAGGCTCGGATGCTACTGCCCGTATTCGGATGGCCCACGGCTCTCGCCGCCTCTTGGGATGAACAATAGGAGGCAATATACTTCCCGTCCAATGTGTATTGATTTATCACTTTTGGATAACAACGCCCCTTCTTGTTCTTCCTTGCTGACTCCTGTTGCTTCTTCCTCGCGTTACCATAGTTTGAGTTATAGAGGCGGTCGCACCATTCAAGATTGTCAACTCGGTTATTCTGCCTATCTTCATCCTTATGGTTTACCTCTGGCAAATTGTTTGGATTTGGAAGAAAAGCAATCGCAACGATGCGGTTTACCCGGACTCTTTTCCGTTCCCCGTTTTTTGAGAGATAGACCGACATATATCTCCATCTTATGTTGGCTTGTTGCTTTAATATCTTCCCTTTGTGGAATACCTTAAAACGACCAGCGCAATCAAGAGTGTGAGATACTGAACGGACACGACCGAGAGAGGAAACTTCGTACCAACCCTCATAACCCACAACGGGCTTCCAGATTTCTTGTTCTTGCATACTAAATCAAAGTTTTATGTTCAAGACAAATATAGTAAAAAAGACTCAAAAAAACAACCGAGAGTGTTTCACAACAAGTCCCGGTTGCTAAAACATTTGTTTTTAGTATGCGGAACAAAGATACACAAATCCGATGATTATGCCAAATAACAAAGAGCCATGAAAGACCCAAGTAACATTACTCTCGCAAGCGATGTGATTGAAGGTAGCGTGACCGCCGCCGCAGTTGCTTTCCTACAAAAAACAGTTCTAACGATGATACCATTCCTAATTCCGGCGATATTCCTCGTCGCCCTTGACCTCTGGTTTGGAGTCAAGGCCGCTAAACATAGATACCAAAAGTACAAACGCGAGGGAGATAGAGTGACCTTTTCCCGTGCCTTGCGTGGTACGGTCGGCAAGTGCTTTGAATTTCTATGCTGGATTATCATCGCATCATCTATGACCGTCGCGTTCAAGCAAGACTGGATACAATGGGCTACTCTCGGTCTGGTGTATGTTAATGAGATTGGTTCAATTATCGGAAACTACCTCTGCACGAAGGACATTGAGTTCTCGTTGCTCGGCTTCCTCCGTGCCGTTCTCGTATTCGTAGCCCGTTGGATTGGTAGCAAACTCGGTATCGTGACCGATGATGTTACCTTCGACGATGTGCTGAAACCAGCCAAGCAAAAGCGGGATAGCAAGGGAAGGTTTACCGCAAAAAAGTGATGCTATGAAACTGCTCGTTGATAGAAAATGGAAAAAGGCGACATACACGATCAGTCGCCTTTATGTGGACGATGTGTTTTTCTGCAATGTCCTCGAAGACAGAGACCGTGGCTTAAAGCAATCCGACCACCCGGAATATATTAGATCAAGAAAGGTCTATGCGGAAACGGCAATTCCGACTGGGACTTATGGGGTAGCGATGAATGTAACATCTCCCAAGTACGCGGCGGTTGCATGGTACTGGAAACTATGTCAAGGGAAGATGCCGAGACTCTTAAATGTTCCCGGATTTGACGGTATTTTGATCCATCCGGGGAACTCCGCACTCGACAGCGCCGGGTGTCTGCTTTGTGGGAAAAACACGAAAGTCGGACGGCTGACCGAGAGCAAGGCGACTTTCGAGAAGTTGTATAAGAAGATGAAATCCGCCTATGACAAGGGCGAGGAAATAACGATTGAGATAGTATGAACTATTGGGTTATAACTTCAAGTGAAGAAGCACTCGGCCCGTATGAGGATTGGGAGTCCGCGTACATAGCTGGTACAATCAATTTCGGGCATGAGGGTTGGACGATTACAAGTACGGATTAGCGTTGGCGGGATGCTACCGCGACGGCAACCGGGTCTTGGGGAGGATGGACACTATCATATACGGTTATCACGATACAATTCAACTTCCTTTCTTTCACTACTTCCTCCCCCGGTTGTCCGGCTTGATTTAGAAACCTATTAAAACATTATAACAAAATGATGATTTACGATAGCTCATTTTACGGAACGGAGGTTAAGTTCATCGTTGAAATCAACTCTCCCGGCTTTGACATGACGCGGGATGAGTTTGAGATAGACCTCAAGCGGGGAAGTACAACCATGCATTTCGACAAGAGTGACCTAATTACGGAGACCACAACCGAAACAGTTGATGGTGTCGAGGTTGAGAAAACGAATTACTTCCTATGCTTCGACACAAAAGATTTTGGGAAGGGAATCATTACCGCTATCATCACGGCGCATGTTCCTGACACCGATTTCCCGGACGGCATCCGCGACGAGGTTGACAAGTTCGACTTTTTCAACGTGAAGTGGTAATATGGGTTGCCTGTCAAGTTCCTTGCGCCGGATCGGTGGCGGAATTTCGTCATCGCTCACAAGAGATGATGGCGGAATATCGTCATCCCTTGCGAGGGTTGGAGGGGTTTCTTCGGAACTCATAAGGATTGGAGGAGGAATATCCTCATCACTTACAAGGGTTGGTGGAATATCCTGTCGCATGGGTCTTGTTTGCCGTCCCAATATTGCAAAGCCGTATCTTGAAATCGCACCTGAAATCATCTGGGTCTATCCTGATTGGTCGGCTTACAATGAAGTTTACTCCAACACCTTCTGGAATGTGCATTAACTTAATATCTTAACAACTATGATTACACCGAGCCAGATTACTTACACGAAACTGCCGGTTACGAAGCCGGTAAAGATCGTGCCGCCGAAGGCTATGCCGATGACTTACACGAATGGAAAGGGACAAATCAGGACAATCCCGTCTCAAACTAAATAGTATTATAGACTCGCAAGTTAGGATAGTGCTTGCCGTCCAACTTGCTCCGTTCATCTATAATCTACTATTTTTAGTGGTATTCTCCCTCGCGTTCTTCTCGGAGAACGTGACTATGCTCACCGCCATAAACTACTTTTGTTTTATCTCCCCGCTTGTGGTCGTGGCGCATCTTGTCTATTCGTGGATGTTAAGGTTTTGCGTATGGCATCGTCTCGCTTGTGCGCTACCGATACTCCCGCAACTTGTGGATTTGTACGACACTTATATTTCGCCTTTCACGGTGGAGCAAATAATCATCGTCAAAGCAACAATCATTGTAACCATACTCTTGTATTTCCTATTCGCCTATGGAACATTCTTCTCACGAAATGGAGCAAATCACGTTAGATGTATTAGAGTTCTTCACCGAGAGATTAAAGAGTGGTAATTGTCCGTTGTCGCAACTTGAAGCGGTCTATAAGGCATACGCCGAGAACATGGATGTGTCCGCTACGGTGGATGAGTTGTCAAGGCATTTCGGGAAATCCAAGACCGCCGTTCACGGTGTCATCAAGCGGAACATGACCGCGAAGCCGAAACGAAACATTACACACTATTCGTTCAAGAATTTCTTGAAGGTGATGCCGCAATCTTGGAGGAAGAAGCATTGAATAGGCGTGTATCATATTGAAATATAACATCTTCGGACTAATTCGCCTACCATAATACTTGAGCAGTTTTGTCTGCCGACCTTTGTACCAACGATCCACGACGGGTCGCTGGTACTTTTTTATTAACACTAAACTTTTAGAGAAAATGGCAGACATTTCCTACTTGCCTGACAATCAGGCGAACAACATGCTCCCCTACTTCCTCGCCGGGCAGAACAACAACGGCGGTTTCTTCGGAGCGAACGGTGGTAGTGCCTTTTGGGGCGCTCTCCTCGGTAGTGTCGTCCCCGGACTCTTTGGCGGATGGGGCAACGGCTTTGGTGGTGGTTTCGGTGGCGGTAGCGCTGCTGCTGCGTCGCTTGGGGCGCAGGCTACGGCGAACAACAATGCCGAACTCATTCTCAATGCCATCAACGGTACGGACGCGGATGTGCGGCTCCTTGCTACCACGCTCAACACCGATGTCGATTCCATCAAACTCGGCATCAACACCGTCCAGGGTGCAATCGCACAGGTCGCATCCCAGGTTGGCATGAGCGGCCTTCAGGTCGTGAACGCGATCCAGTCCGGCAACGCCGACCTTGCCTCGCGCCTGTGTTCCTGCTGCTGCGACATGAAACAGCTCGTCACCTCGCAGGGCTATGAGAACCAGATCGCCACGCTCAACCAGACCAACGCCCTCTCCGGCGCCATCAACGGAAACGGTCAGCGCACCGTGGATGCCATCGCCGACCTCAAGACCACTATGGTCCAGGAGTTCTGCGCCGTGAAGGAACGCGAAATGCAGTCCAAGATCGACACCCAGGCCGACATCATCACCCAGCTCCGCAACGAGGCCGACAACGCCCGGCAGACCAACATGATTTCCGCGATGCTGGCTCCTATCGCCAAGGAAGTGGATGACATCAAGTGCAAACTCCCCAGTACGGCTACCGTCAATTATCCAAACCTCGTTGCCGTTTCCACCACGCCGTATATGAACAGTTTCTACGGCCCCGGCTACGGTTACGGCTACGGCGTTCCCGGCGGCTCGTATTGGGGTTAATTGATAGGAGGACAATGCTATGGCCGTGTTTCCTTATCAATATGTGAACATCCGTGGCATCCCCACCATCAAGGCACAGAGCGTGGTCGTTTCCGACACAACGGTTGATTTCAAGTTCAACCCGGATTGGAACTCCAGACCGTTTCGTGGACTCATTCTCGTCTATCTTGCCGAGGCTATTCCCGAAGGAACTACCGCTACGTTGCCTATCCGTTTTTCAATGGCGGGGACTACCAGCAACGTGACACTTGCGGGCGGTGACAATCTAACGGTTGCCGATTTGCCCGGAGTAGGAGTCTATCTTGTGTACTATGACAGACTCGCAGACACGCTTCAACTGCTCAACACCGCAGTTTAACAACAAACAATCTTAAAACAAACAAACATTATGTTCAACGGAATACCGCAGGGTGCAACCCAACTTGCGCAGGGTTCTGCCCTCTATGTTTTCAACCGGAAAGACTTCTCCGTGAGTACCGCGAGTGTTACAAGCGTCTCTCAACCGCACGTCTCGAAGGCCGCGCAGACAAACCCCGCCCTTGTAATGCAGGGGTTCGTGGTAGATGTTTTCATCAACATCGGAAACGAAAGCACATCCATCGAGTTCCCGGTCAATAGTGTTTCGGCGAACTACCCGGAAAAGGGATGGTTCGTAAGCCCGGACAGGCTCCTTGTCACCCGTGAGGTTGAAACCGCCGTCAGTAACTCGAAGCAGTACAAATCGCAGTTGCCGTATCACGAAATGGTGATCCAGAAAGGGCCTTCGCTGATTATGCAACTGAACCCGGAGAAGAAACTTGAAGCCGAGCAAGCGCAGAAGATCAACCAGCTTGAGGCGCAACTCTCCGAAATGAACGGAAGGCTCGAACAAATGGTCGGGTTGCTCTCTGCGGGGATTCCCAAGAACCACAAAAACAACAAGGAGGAATAAACAATGGGATGGATAATTGACTTGTCAGAACGGAGCGGTGATGTCCGCCGTTTTGAGGAAGGCCTGAAGATGGCGAAGCACGGACTCGCCGAAGCCTATGGCATCTGGGAGGACATGAAGGAACAGTTCTCCGAGCGCAGTTCCTACGGTGAAAGATACAATTCCCGTGGCAACTATTACCGCCGCGACGACCACGATTGGGACGACATGTCCGAGCGTCGCTACCGGGACAGCCGTGGCCGCTACATGTAGAACGATGGGGCGGGGAGACTCGCCCCTTTAATTTTCAATGATTATGACCGCATTTGAAGAATACACCGACCAATACGGTTGCAACTTTAACAAGAAACTCTATGAGTGGGCCGTATCTATGATGGAAACCCGCGAAGGGGAACGGATCGCGCCTATGACGAAAGAACAGGTGTCGGATTTCCTGCGTACCAATGGGGTTACTCTTGACCGCGACAAGGGCTATAACGCCGCGTATGTTCACGCGATGGCGAAGGCCGACTATTGGGGTTCATCCATAACGGATGACGCACACCTTGCCCTTTTTGTCAAGGACTATGTGGACGACCCCGACGGGAGTGACACAAAGGCTTTCGACCATTTTGTCGTGGATTGCCGTGCGAAGGGTGAGCCGATATTCTGGGAAACGTTTATGTAAGGAGAGATGATCCACAGGGTTTTACCTATCGGGCGTTGGATAGTGGACTTCTTGTTCGCGGAGACCAAGTACGACATCGAGGGCATCGTGTCTTGTCTCCGTCACGCGGAAGCGCCGAGGCGTATCATAGACCAAGCGGTTGACCTGATGGAACGCGGAGAGCCGAATACCGGGTTCACCTACACGAACGCGAGGTATTTCCGCGCCGTGGTGTGCATCGGGCCGACTACATCCGGCGGAGAGTTCCAAAACACGCTTGTCCATGAGATACACCACCTCGCCGTTGCGATAGCAAGAGAACTCGGCGTTGACCTTGAAGGAGAAACCCCGGCCTATCTTGCCGGAGACACGATGAGGGCCTTTGCCGATGTCGTGTGCCAACTCGGTTGCCGATAAACAAAAAATCCCCGCCACCCACACGGATGACGGGGACTCTTTTTAGCATTTAATTTTGTTTATGATTATGATCTTTGTCAATTCGTAATCGCTTTTGTAATCATTATATATCTTAACCTTCTCTTTGCTCAACTCAAAGTTTTCATATCGCCCATTATTATAAACCATTCCTATACGACCGCGTTCGTCATCAAAGGTAATTTGTACGATATGATTCAGGTTGATATAAAATGTTGTAGCACTCTTAATGCTGTAAATACTAACAAAAGGGTTTTCCATTTCAATATCCTCCGTTGTTTTCGGTCAGCCACTCTTTGAAAAGCACCTCGCCTTTCGCGAGTACATAGTTTACATCGGTGTCTTGGATGTTGCAGATTTCAATGTCGGAGCCATCGGCGGCACAACCTTTCTTCCAAATCTTCAATACCCAATCAACTGTCTTGGAGTAGTACAGTTCAAAGTGTACGGTTTCCTGCCTAATTAAGTCAAGCCAATTCGTGTTCATAGCATTTCCTCAAACCTCTTGTATTGTTGCACCTCCCACTTGTACGCATTGGGGACGGAAAGCATGTCCCGCATCCGATTTGCAAGGTGGGTAATCGTTGAATGGTCGCGTTTCATCATCTTGCCTATGTCCGCATAGGAGTAGCCTTCTTCACGGAGTTTGTAGGCAACGAAGGAACGGATGAGTGTGTTCTCCCTTTCCCGCGAGTCGGTAAGCATCCAAGATGTCGCTTGCTCGGCGGCTTTCAAGACGGACGGGTATCTTTCTTCGATTGGAGGCGGGACATCGTTCTCGTCACGCAAGATTGCAAGGGCCTTACTGAACCGCGTCGATGTATTGAAAGCCCACTCCGGCCACTTCTCCGGTTCATCTGGGATTGACCGCAATACTTGTTCTGTTTGCCACCAAATCTCTTGGACATCTTGCCATGTCATTTGTTTAAGCAAGTCCCTTCTCATTGCTTTTCTCCTTTTCCCACTCCAAGAGTTCCTGTTCCCATTTGGCGAGTTTGTTCGCCCTCTCGTCCAAGTGGATGGAATACTTGTCGAGGTTGTCTTGGTAATCGTCGAGTTCTTCCATTTTCATAATCACCCAAGCCAATAAAGCGAAGGTGGCGATGGCGAAGATAATCAGTAATAGTGTCATCGTTTCCCGTTGTTTGTAAATCTTGCTATGTCCTCGTCCGAGAAGATGTTCCTGGTGGGCATCTGGCGTAGAGTCTTGAACAGTTTGCCGTAGGTTTCTTCATCGCAAATTCGGTCGGCGTAGAGCATCAGCAATCTTATCCCGATATTCGCCGCGCCATTGAAGGCATCGTACCGCTGTGCGCCCGTGAGACCATCCTCATAGTCCCCGGAGAAGAAGGTGGCGTCGGTTATCAAAGGATCAATGCGGTTGAAGAAATGATACCCAGCCGCCTTGACGCACTTGCAGAAGTCCGTAAGACCTTTGAGGATTTCGTTGTCGTTGGTGGGGCGGAAGCCGTGCTTTGCGTACACGCCCTTGATCCGGTTGAACACATCTTCCACCACAACATAGGTGGAGTTAGCCATCTGAACCATGAGTTTTATCTCGTTCGGAATTGAGGACGAGTGGATGTCCTTGTCAGCGGCTTTGGCCGCGACTGCGTTTATAACGCTTTGCTTTTTATCCGCCATAGTATTCTCGCTGTTCGTAAAAGATACATTCCCCTTCGTGATAGTCCGGGTTCATCTCCGGTTCTTCGTCATCGTCACGATTGAGCCATGCCTGATGTCTTTGGCAAGTCATTCGTAACGGGCAAGCGTCGCCGGGGCAGAGTAGGTAGTTAGTCTTCATCTTCTTCCTTGTGTATATGATTTTCGTGTACGATGTAGTTACCCTTGTGCCCAACTGCTATGAGCAGGATGAGCAGGGCAAGGTAGTGCCAGAAGTTGCCGAAGAAATAGTCAAGGATGAATTGTACTGTTTCCATCGTTGTTCAAGTATCGGATAATTAGGGCCGAAATATGTCGGATTCTTACAAAGTCTTTGTGAGAATTTGACAAATAATCACCGTTTTCGTTGTTCTTTGTCATTTAGGGCCGTGGGTTTTATAGAAAGCAATCCGTGCAGGAAGACCGAGATACCAGAGCCATACCCGTATCGCCGTACAAAATCCTTTGAATCCTTTTCCGCATAAGTCGGAATGCTTGGCTTTGGTGTCGGTTGTTATCCATTCACGGTCATAGTGGATATATTTCATATCTCAATCATTTAGGGCCGGATAATAATCAGTTTCACCTCATCACCATCCTTATACCCAAGTTCCTTGAAGTTGTAATCTACGGTCAAGAAATCTCCATCAAGGTATAACGGAACTTCCACCGCATCTTTCATCATCTGCTCCTTCTGCCATTTCGCTCCGGCGATGAAGGCATCTGCGATGTCTTGCCCAGAGAAGTTGATAACCTTCAGTCCATCCTCATTTTCAATTGGTGCGATGTAATTCATAGCCGCTTCTTCAAGGTCATTCGGTACAGGCTTTTCCGATTCAAGGGTGGAGAGGAAGGAAAGGATGTCCTTGTACGCCATAACCTCTCCAATCTCCCTTTCCTTTGCTCCAAGTTCCGCAGTAATGAATGGGCAATTTTTTATGCTATGTATTCGTCGTTCAATCTCCTTGCGTATTGCTTCAATCGTGTTCATAGGCTTTTCAGTTAAAAGGGTGCGACTGTCGCGGAGAATGGACATCACAAGAACTATTTTTGATTGTCTTGTTTCCACCGCACCCTGATTTACTTTCTTCATGTCTGCCGAGGAAATAACCAATAAGGAACATCAGTATTCCAAACTGCGCTATCGCCCAAGCGATTAGTTGCTCCGTCATAGGCTTTTCAGTTGTTCGTAAAGTGATTTAAGATTATATCCAACACTCCCCACGCTTACATCGCCAGCACCTTTCACTACGGTTCCGAGTGAATATATCTGCTCCTCGCTGGGCTTCCATTGAGGCTGGGGACGGAGGGAATCAAGTAACTCCCATATAGTCCTTATCGTGTTTGTGTCAGCAAACCTACCAGTTGTAATAAGTCCCTTTATGGATTCAATCTTGTTCTCGTCCTCCTCGCTCCACTCTGTTGGTTTGGATTGAGAACGGAGAGAATCAATGTACTTCTTCATTGCTTGCCTTTCGTCCTCGGAATACATGGAATGGTCTATCGCAAAGTAAACCTCACTGAGCCATTGTTTATCTTCCTCGCTCCAAGCGGGCTTCTGCTCTTTCTGCTTTTCGAGGTAGGCAAGCATCTCATCCCGATTCTTTGGATTAAGGAATGTGTCTGGGCATTGCTTAATTGTTTCCACAATACCCTTCCTTATCCTCTCGTCCTCGCTCTCTGCAAGTTCGGGGAAAGCGTGTTCCACCGCTAATTTTGCATCGCCCTTCAAGTTGGGATAGATTACCCTCATATCTTCCAGAGCCTCGTTGTATTTCTTTTCGTAGTCCATCACTTCTCCCGTTTTTCTTGTTCTCGTTCTTCCATCACCTCGCAGTATTTCTCGTAGTCGAAGTCCTTGTCGAAACTATCATCATAGTCTGGGTCGAAAGGACTCTTGCCGAAGTTCTTATCTTTCCATTTCATATCTCGCTTTCTAAAAATTCAACATTGTAATTCGGGTAGCGAAGAAGCATATCCGTGTAGTAGTCCCTGGCTTTCCTCTCGTCGCGGAAGGTAAGGCTGGACACCTTGTCCCCGCCGGAGTAACGGCCCTTGCCGGGGTAGTAGATCGTGACGGTGTATCTCATTTCACTCATTCCTCGTCACTATGATTGTTTCCCCGTCCTGGTTGGTCGATATGGACAGGTCCCACCCGTATTCCTCGGCTATGTAGGCGATGGCGCATTTGACGGCGTAGAGCTTTTCGCCGGGGATCGTCACGGCCTCGCCGGGGACAAGGTTCTTCACATAGGAGAAGGCGCTCGGCTCCCGTTTCATAGATTGTCCTCCAATGGCCGTTTATTTTCGTTTTGGGCCACTTTCTCGGCAAGATGGCACAGGTACACCATACTCCCCGCGATAGCGCTTAAATGGGCGTCTATGGCCGTAAGGATTTGGATTAGTTTTCGCATGGCTTAATAGGGTAAATCTTCGTATGGATCAAGTGTCGTTTGTGCGGGTTCTTCCATCCACCCATAGACGACGTTCTCGGCGATTTCGTTCTTGATGCGGCGGGTTTCGTTCTCGTAGTAGAGTCCGATGATTTGGTCCACCACACCGAGGGAACGGTTCTTTGCAACCTCCAGGACAAGCTGGTATTTGAATTTCCCATCCTCGTCCTTCAAGTCGTTTATGAAGTCGGCGCCAAAGAAGTCGGTTGCCCGTTTCTCAAAATCGTTTCCTACACGGTGAGAAATGAGAAGGTTGTCGCATAGGTTTGTAAGGTTGGCGGTTCCGGCGATGGACTCCTTTCGGAGAAGTTGGAACGACTGTTCTTTGCGCGGGTGGCAGACGAGGATAATGTGGACGTTTGCTTGTTTAGCAAGCCCCTTCAAGTCCTTAATGAGTTTGGTCTGGCGTTCGTTCTCCCCGCCGTCCAGTTCGTCAAGGTCCATAGCCATAAGGTTGTCAAGAAGGATCAGTTGCACACCGTTCTGCTCGATGCATTCCTTAATGTCGGAAAAGAGTTGCCCGAACCCGGCCCCGTAGTCGTTGTTGTAGAGCCAGAACTTTCCGTCGAGCCAGCCGTTAATAACTGCGGCGGTGGCTTTGGGGACGTAGAAAAGGTTGTTGAAACCGAACTTCTGCACGACGTGTGACTTCCCGGCGGCCATTTGGTCGAGCCAAGCCTGGAACCGGAAGTCCTGGAGTTCCCCGGACCATGCGGCCACCTTGTACCCGCGTTGTGCGGCGTTGAGGATGAAGTGGTCGAGAAGGGTTGTCTTTCCCGAACCGGAAAGCCCGGAAAGGATAGTAACGTCGCCGAGTGTAAAACCCATTATCTTTTGGTCGAGGAGGATAATCCCGGACGGGATGGAAACATAGCTCGACGGGTCGATCCACTTCACGTCGGACATCGAGAGCCATTTCTTTCCACGGCTGTCCTCGTCCACGACCTCAATCTGCTTCGGTTGGCGTTCGCCATAGTATGACCTCCTTCGGCTGTATTCCTCCTTGTCTTTTCTTGTGAATGAGTCTGGTTCGTAATGCAAAAGGACGTCGCGCCAATGATATTGCTGACAGCTGTTATGCCAACACTTGAACGATATTCCACCGTTACTCAACACGAAAATCGCGGCGTCTTGATGATTATCATTGAACGGACACTCTTTAAGTATTATTTTTTCGCCCCCGTTGAAATACGATCTGCGACTAACCTCAATATTGTTTCTGGTCAAAAAATCATCGACATCGAACTTGTCTGTTCTATACCCGTTTTCCCTTGTCGGGGCCGGAGGACCTGGCAACTCCGAAGCAACTTTTTCAAAGTATTCAATCGTTGTTTCGTTGATTTGCTCCGGGATGTGTACGAACTTCGACATCCGTTGTGGCCGTTCTGGAGTATCTGTTCCCTTGTTCGACTTTGTTCCGATAACTTTGACAATACGGGCCGCGTTAAACACCGATGTATCGACATCTACAAGATTGTCTCCGAACATCATATCCAGTGCCTTCAAGAACCTTTCAATGATTGACCTCGTTTCCGTGTTATTCGGAAGGTTTATCTTGTAATACAGGTGATAGCCGTTTCCAGATGCTGCGACAACGGGTGCGCTGAACCCCTGGTCACGGAGATACCTATATACGGCCTTCATTCTTTGATTGGCCAGTTTAACTTGCTCGTCGGTTGCGTTGGTGTCCGAAGGTCGCTTGGGATCAAAGTCTATGAGGACATACCGCCTTGAAACAATATCTGGGTCGCTTGTGGTTGATTTCGGGGACTTGACGATTTTTGATGATTGTTCCCGCCCGCTGCAAGCCGGGTCTATTTCGTTCAATGTGGCATAGATGCCACCAAACGTTTCGCATCTTTTTATTTCGGAAACCATACTCTCAACGTCGGAAAAATAGCCGGAGTATGTAGTTTTCCCTTTTCCGAGAATGCGGATTTCGGTTAATGAACCATCTCCCTTGAAGGTGTCCCACCAACATCTTATTGTTGCCTCGTCAATCATAAGAACCTCCATAAGTATTTTTTTATATGACGGTTTGTTCCTTCCGCATGAGATAAACAAGACGGATTAACCCCAACATGCCTGGCTCCTTCCGCGATAGAAAAAAACCTCACGATCTCGTTCCCGTCATCGTCGAACATGGCGATGGGCTTTGTTCGATTGTTGCGTCTCCGCTTTTCGGTTCCAGTCCCGTATGTGACGTTATATGATCGAGAGCACCACTCTAAATTCTCAACGCGATTGTTCCCTTTATTTTCGTCCTTATGATTTATCTCACTATATCCGTTTGGGTTCTGGATAAATGCTATGGCAACAAGCCGATGTATGCGCCATTGTTTTCTTTCGTGTTTCGAGTTAAACAGAATAACAGCAAGGTATTCCCGTCCTTCTCCAACCGCGCGTGGCGCCAATATGCGAGTTTTTGTCATGCATGAACTTTTCGTCTTTTTTAGTCTTGGAAGGCTTTTAACCCTTCCGTAACTTGAGACCTCATACAAGCCCTCATACCCTGGTATTTCTTTCCAAATTTCTTCCATGTCTTATGTGTTTCTGTCAAAAGTCAAAACCGCCGGACGAGAACGTGTAGAGCGGTCTGGATTTTTTCGCTTCCGGCTTTGTTGTCACTTGCCGTGCGGCCTTCCACTTGTCGTACTTCTCTGCGGTGTTGTCGTAAACAAGTCCTTGCCAGTTGTTTTCGATGGAGTCGTTCATCAGGAGGATAGCGAAGTCCTCGTCATAGGCGGCGAGTTTATTAAGCGAGAGTTGCAACGCATGGGTTGTTTTCTTTCTCCACTTCTCGGTCTTGACGAGGGCGTTCCATGTTTCCATGAACTTTTCGGACGTAAACGGAAACGTCAAGTTTTCTTTGACCTCGTTAGAGGTTTTCTTTTCTTTCTTAACGTCTTCCCTTCTTTCCTTCTTTACTTCTTCTATTGTTGTCGTTTGCTTGTCGGTTGCTTGTCGTTTGTTTGTCGCTTGCTTGTCATTTGTTTGACACTCATCTTCGTCAGACCCCTGGTAACTATCGTATTTACAAATGGTTATCTTTGTCCATTTGTTTGTCGCTTCCAACTTAATTTCCCCCGTTTTAACGAGGTGTCCGAGGCAGGTTCTTACTTGCCTTTCCGTGAGTCCGGTGCTGGTCGAGATCTTCGCCACGGAGGTTATCATAGACCCTCTTTCGATGTTCACCCCGTGCCATTCGTTCCGTTCTTTCCAGTTGGCGTCAAGGAGGAGGTGAACCCAAAGAGCGAGGGTGTTCGGGTCATCATACCATCCCCACTCTTGGATTTTGCGGAATAACTTGATGTACCCCATTGTTGTCTTTTTACACATAGCCACAAGTGTTAAAAAAGTTTTACGCCCCTTCCTCCTCTTGCGAGGGTGGCTGTTAGGAAAGGGCGCAAAACTATGCTTGTGGCGTGATGCCTATATGTCTTATTTTATTGTCCGTTCCCAACAGCCACGAAAGGAACCGTCACAAAGATACCCCTGAACAATCAATACATTTCAACTTTTATTGACTTGTATTGACCTAAAAGAGAGTCTGTTGGGTAATGGTATGCTCGTTCACCACTTCCACCCCGTGACACTCTTTTTTGAACCTTTCTTCTTGAACCGAAAACCACCGTTCATCGAGTTCGCAACCCAGGAAGTTCCGCCCCTCAAAAAAGGCGGCAACCCGCGTCGTGCCACTTCCGAGGAATGGATCGGCAACAATGTCGCCAGGCTCGCTTGAATTGCGTATAAGCGTCCGCACGATAGAAAGCGGTTTGATCGTCGGGTGTTTCCATTTCTTTTTGTCCGCGAGGTTGATGTCCGCAAGCCAGAAGGTCTTTGCATCGTCATAGGTCTTTGGATTGCACCCCCCCCCATTTCGGAAATAGAGGATGTACTCCGTATCGGTCAGGTACTTCCCGTGGAAGGTGGGCATGGCGTTTGTCTTGTGCCACATGAGAATGTCAAACTTGCATTTCCGTTGCTCTACATAGGCCCGGAAATAGTCGGGGATTTGTAGTTTGTTGCAGAAGAAATACACGTTGATTTTCCCACCTTGCACCTTCTCCGCGAGTTCGGCGAACCGTTCGATGGAATACCCACGGCTCAAGTTATCCACGTCCATCTCCCTTATCCAATCCCGTTTTGACTCGTCCATAAAACCGCCGCCGGACCAAGAAGGAAGAGTGTACGGCGGATCGGTAACAATGAGCTTGATTGGTGCGCCGTCATACGCCTCCAACCACTCAATGCAATCGCCACGATAGACAGCGCTTGTCGTTTCCATTAGAATAAAGTCGTTTAGAATAAAGTCGTTTTATGGTAATGTCGCCCTTTCGGGACAAAGAGCCTTTCCGTCGCCACGGTAGGACGGTCGGCGTTGATAAGCGAGTTCACTTTCGTCTCGTAGATACACTCGAACCGATCGCGCGGCATGTCGTATTCCGAGATATAGACCGGTACGGATTGCGCCTCAATCCAATCGTAGAGCCTTTCCGAGTCGAAGTCGGATTTATGTTTCGTCCCGTAGCCGTTCGTGTTCGCGTAGGGCGGATCGAGATAGATAACCGAGTCCGGGTCAATCTCAATGTCGAAGTAGTTGCCTTGACGCACCTCCAGCCTGTCGAGATTTTGCAGACGTTCAAGACGTTCAAGGTTCTGCAAGCGTTCAAGCCGTTCAAGGTTCTGCAAGCGTTCAAGCCGTTCAAGGTTCTGCAAGCGTTCAAGCCGTTCAAGGTTCTGCAAGCGTTCAAGGCTTATAAGATTTTGCAGACGTTCAAGCCGTTCAAGGTTTTCCAGGTGTACCCCCTTGCCCTCCCACCAGCCATGCTTTCCGCCGAGGAGTTGGTAGGCCCGGATACGTCGCTGATACATCGTCTTGCATGAGTCAATCGGGGACAGGTCCTTGCCGGACAGTTTCAGCATGGGCTCGTAGTCGTGAAAGCAAACGGCATAGTGAAGGGCTTTCTTCCACGGCTCGATGTCCGCGCCGTAGATGTATGTCCGGCAATCGTTCCCGAACGAGAAGATGAGCTTGTCGAAAGGGTCATCACTTGCGAAGAACTCCTCGCGGCTCACCCATTTGTACTCGTTCTGGTACTTGCCAAGAGCGGCATCACGAAAAAGGGCAGGGTATGGCTTTATGTCGTTTGCTACAATCTTCTTCCATTTACCGGAAAGGATGGCCGCGTGTGTGATAGCACACCCCCCGGCAAAGAGGTCGTAAAGGACTTTCGCCGGGGGGAGATGCTCAATGATTGCGTCGGCAATCTTGGTCTTTGAACCCTTGTATGGGAGGCCGTATTGCATGTGTAGTATTAAAACGGCGACTCATCGTAGGCGCCAATATTGTTAGTGCTTGTGCCGGAGTTCGTGTCGGCGGCCTTCCGCCCCAGGACCTTGATGTCGTCCGCGCTTATCTCCGTCGAGTACTTCTCCGCCCCGTTCCGGTCGGTCCATTTCCGGGTGTGAAGTTTCCCTTCGACGTAGATTTGCGATCCCTTGTGGATCACCCTTTCGGCATAGTCCGCCGTATGTCTCCACGCGACGACCTTGTGCCACTCCGTCTGTTCCTTTCCCTCCCCGTTGCGGTCCTTGAAATACTCCGTCGTGGCGACGCTGAACGTCACCACTTTTGCACCGTTCACTTCGCGGGCCTCCGGCTCGCCGCCGACCAGCCCGATAAGCATTACTCTGTTCAATGCTGCCATTTTACTTCTCCTTTTGTTTCTTGATAATGAAAGTCCGCGCCCCCGGAACGGTGCGGCAATACTTCGCGTACATGTCCGGGTTATCGCTTGCAAACGCCTTCGAGTCGAAGGTGGTCTTGTCCTTCCCGGATTTCCAGGTAATAAGGGTCGCGCCCGTATCGTCAAGGATTGCCTCGGAGTCGGTCATGTATAACTTCAGGGCATCTTGCAGGGAGTCAATCTCTTTTCCCAGGGCCTCGTATTGGGCCTTCTTTTCGCGTATTTCGGCGATTTGTGCAAGCGCGGTATCGTCGGCTTGGATTGACTTCTCCGGCGTCGATTTAGGGACTTTTACGGCCAAATCCGCGACGTTGATTGCGTCGGGCTCCTTCCCGCCGAGAACATTCTCAATCCAGAACCTTTGGACTTCCCCGGCAATAAACTCCGCGAACGCCTCGTCATATTCGACGATGAACCGCCCGAACGTCAATCCGCCTTGAATGTAGATTAGCTCCGCTTGATGGATGCCCGTGACGTACATTTGATAAGTCACTTGTGCAAGGTAGTAATCCGGGATGGTCTCGCCCATAGAGATTGCCGTGGACTTAACTTCGAGGATTTTCTTGCGTCCCTTCACGATACGGTCCGGGGTTACTCTCATGTACGGGTGATCGGGGTGGACGTAGATAATATCAGCCGCGCTTGCCTTGATTACTTGCTCCCCGGTTTCGTGCATCCACCATTGTACCACGGCATCTTCAAGGTAGTGTCCCCGGCGCATGGCGTCGGTCTCCTCGGTCGGGGGAACTTGGTGTGTTTTCTTGAGCCAAAGGGAAAAGGGGGTTTCCCAGGGGGAAAGGCCGAGGATGGCGGCCACTTCCGATGCCCCCACCCCGGCTTCTCTTGCCTTGAGCCAATCTTCGTGGCTCTTGGGCTTGATGATAATCGGTTTCATAGGTGTTATTCCTTGTCGAACGGAAGATCGTCATCAAGGGCCTCCCCGGTTTCCTTGTCCACCGTGGTTTCCGGCTTTGCGCTTCCGCGCCGTGCCTTCGTCGCTTCGACCTGTGCCTTCACCGCCTCGGCCTTCTCCTTCGCTGATGCGGCTTCGACCTGCGGCTGCTCGTCGGGGGTGTTGTCGGCGTAGGTTGAAACGTTGTCCTTGTTCGTCACCGTCTGGTCGTCCACGATTGCCTTCTGGAGTTCTGCTGATTTCGGGCAATACTTGACGATAAGGTTCTTGAGAACGGTCTTGAGCGCCATCGCGTCAAAGGAGTCCTTCCATACACCGTAGCCCTTCTTGTAAGTCTGCGAATATCGTAGGGCGTGGGCCTTAACTTCTTCGACGGTCCAATAGACCGTCTTCTCAAACCCGTTGTTGAGTTTGATATAGGCCATGTAGCCGATAACATCGTCGGACTCCTTCTTGTCCTCGTCAAAGACGTACTCGCCAGTAAACTTGTTCTTCTTGACGAGCTCGCCCTTGTGAACGACCTCGTTTGCGATGAACTTCACCTGTCCGGTCCGCATTGCCATTTCGACCCAACCGTTCCGCATAATCTGGAACGATGCGTTGTCCCCGTAAGGAATGACGGCGGCATAGCCGAGGTTGTTTTCGATGGGAAGCCCAAGCGGAACGGATTTCATGGCCGCGTAGATAACGGACATGGGGTTGCACTTTTGGAGGTTCGCGTCGTTGGCGACCACCGAGACGAGGGATGTTACGAACGCCTCTTTCTTTTCGCCGAGGACTGCCGTTAGGTAGTCCTGCGCGTTTGCGCCCCTGATTTGTGCGTTGAAGCGCTGCATCGGGGTCATTTGCCGTGTTGCAATTTCGTTTGCCATATTGTTTTTTGGATTGATGTTTACAGGTAGTAGGACTTCACGCGCTTGCCCGAAGGCGTGGTGATGAACTCGGAATAGACGAGGTATCCCTTCGCCTTGATGTCCGCGATCCTTGCGCCGAGCCGGAAACATCCGAAAAGGTCTAATGCCTCAATGGGAGTTATTGCCTTGCCGGAAAGCATGTAGTCCAGGATTTTTTCCGCCTGTGACTTGCTGTGTGTTGGGTTTTCGTTGATGTCCATATTGATTAGAATAAAGAGTCTGTATCGGCTCGGAAGAGCTGTGTGAAGATGCCTTCCAGCACTTGAACCACGATGCTGTTTCCAGCGAGTTTGTATTGCTGGCTCTCGGAAATGCGGTCTTTCATCTTTGACCGCTTTTCTTGTTCCGTCATTCCTGCAAGGATTTCATCTTTTGAGTACGACGGGTGTTCAATCAGTTGGTGGAACGGATATGCCTGGATCTTGTCGATATCGGCATCGGAGACCCCCATCAAGCGGAAGCACTCGCGGGGAGTAAGTTTTCTAATTCTATAAATCTTTGCCATTTTAACTATTGTTTTTGGTTGCACTCCTGAATGTTGTCCCACGCAAATGGTTGGTGAACACCCCCCCCTATGATAGACCCATCCGTTAGCCTCGGAGGTCTTGTAGTATTTCGCTATGGGGATTATCTTCGGTTTCATAGATTTCTGCAATCAGTATGTCCTTCGTGATGAAGGTTGTTATCGTCCCTATGACATGGGGGGGGCGAGCTTGGGGATTTTGCCGCCGGAGAACTTCGCACCCTTGTCGCCATATAGGTGTCTGCGAAGTTTCTCTTCCTCACTACGTTCCCGTGTCAATATCATCGTTTTCTTCATATAGCACCCAGTTCCCATAGGAGTCGTGCGACGCGGTTATTGCCGGATTGCACCCCCCCCCCGCATATATCCTATGCTCAATGTAGGGGTGTTCCTCCGGGTTGAGCAAGATGCACCTGTCCGTTCTTGTTTTCTTCATAGAGAATTATCTTCGGTTCTCGCCCCCCCCCTGCATAGTAGTAAGCGACGGGCAGAGTCCTTTGGTTGAATAAATCCGTCCGTATTGTGGGGATGACCAACTCCCGGTCTTGATGTTGCCGACCTCAATTATCGTTTCCGTCCTCATACTCTACGCAAACTGCGGCATCGGCCTTCTCGGCCCGGAGGGTTGGGCTGATGTCCTCCATGCCGCCCCATGAGAAGTTGTCGGAA
>Ga0310690_10000732_pt1 | contig 65692 bp, 51 predicted proteins | sample AusTroGonzalo_MG_2_FD_207661 | JGI IMG/M metagenome (GOLD analysis project Ga0310690, IMG submission 207661) | Bovine rumen microbial communities from tropical cattle in Woodstock, Queensland, Australia - Gonzalo_04 (v2) (version 2) | ecosystem: Host-associated > Mammals > Digestive system >... | reverse complement strand
CCTATTTTTGCAGCCGGTTTCGCGCAATAATTCAACGCGAATCACGTTAAGTCCAATATAAAACTTCTGCATCTTGAAAAAAGCACTGAAAATACTCGCCATTACATTGCTGCTCAGCATAATAGCCATCCCTGCACAAGCCCAAAGGAGAACTGTTCGTTACCTGTCCAACTACGAGAACGAACCGTATCACTTTGGTTTTCTTCTGGCCTACAACCAGATGATGTATACGGTGAAAGCCAACGAGAACTACCAAAACGCCCCCATCGACCCAAGAGACTGGCCCAACGGACCCTTCAGCATCTCGAACACGCAATGCCTCTACGTCTATAACATGGAGACCGAGCAAACGCCCGGTTTTACCGTCGGCATCATCGGCAGCAAACGTTTGGGTCGTTACTTCGACTTGCGCTTCATCCCCTCGCTGAGTTTCAGCGAACGTCGCATGCACTATGACGTGGCCATCAAAAGCCTCACCGGCGAGATTGTGACCAAATCTTTGGACAGATCCATCGGCACCACCTTCGTTGAATTCCCGCTCAACATCAAATACCGCTCAAAACGCTATAATAATATAGGTGCATACGTCCTGGTGGGCATCAACCCGAAAATCGACCTTGCCTCACAGAAAGAGAACAAGATGGTGGGACCCGACGGCACAGAGTTCATCAACAACTTGGTCACGAAGCGTTTCGACTTCGCAGGCGAGTTGGGTGCCGGTTTCGACATCTACAACCAATGGTTCAAGATGGGTGTCGAACTCAAGATGAGCTACGGTATTCTGAACATTATGAAGGGCGATGCCTTCATCTACACCGCCCCTATCGACCAGTTGCGCAACAAGTTGTTCCAATTGTCGCTCATTTTTGAGTAACACTAAACACTGATTTCCAACATATTACAAAGAAATAGAATTTTTTTGGCAAAAATGTTGCAGGTAACGAAATTTTATCTACTTTTGCAGCGTCAAAAATGACACGAAGTGGTCTCTTCGTCTAGTCTGGTCAGGACGTCAGGTTTTCATCCTGGTAACTCGGGTTCAAATCCCGGAGAGACTACCAACCAAGCCCGCCAAATTGCGGGCTTTTTTATTATCAGACCATGAGCAAGCTACAAGCCATTATCAGCAATCAGTACGACCCCTTCCTCAACCGCGCTGTGGAACAATACCTGACGGAGAACCAAAAGGAAGACACCGTGACCATATACCTTTGGAAGAACGAGCGCACCGTCGTCATCGGCTACAACCAAAACCCCTTCTCCGAGTGCAACGTGAAGCTGTTGCTTGACGAGGGAGGTCACCTAATGCGTCGCGGCACAGGAGGCGGTGCCGTTTATCACGACTTGGGCAACATCAATTTCTCGTTTGTCGCCGACAAACAGCTGTACAATGTACGCAAGCAGCTCAGCGTCATCCAGGACGCACTCCTTTCCTACGGCCTGCAAGCGGAAATCTCAGGCCGTAATGACCTCACCTGCGAGGGGCGTAAGTTCAGCGGCAACGCCTTTGCCAAAGGACAAAGGAACGACTTGCATCACGGCACCATCCTCATCAAGACCGATGGAGAGATGATGCAACGTTACCTCAACGTCGACAAGGCCAAGCTGATGAAACATGGCGTCAGCAGCGTGAAGAGCCGCGTCGTCAACCTCAGCGAGCTGGTTCCCGAGCTGACCTCTGAGAATATCAAACAGCCTTTGATAGCTTCTTTCGAGAAGGTTTATGAAGGTAAAGCCACCATTATCGATTTCAACGAGGTGGCGCAACTGCCCGAAGTGCAGGCTATCAAGGAGGAGATTTCATCCCACGAATTCCTCTTTGGCCGCTGGGAGCAGTTCAAGACCACGAAAAAAGAGCAATTTGCCTGGGGCAATGTCGACATCGCCCTGTATGTTGACGAGGCCAACGCCCTCATCACCGAGGTGCGAATCGCCTCCGACTGTCTTGAGCCAGACACCATCCGACAGGCCGAACAAATGCTTCAGGGTGCCAGCACGAAAACGATGCCGATATATGATTCAGACAGCGAAATCATTCATGACATCATCCATTTGATTTACGGCTGAATAAAAAACCGTATTTTTGCCGCTGAATTAATTTATAGAAGGAAGAACAAGAAAAATGAAGTATTACCTCCTCCCCTTAGGCTGCCAGATGAACCTCAGCGACAGCGAGCGAGTGTGCACCGTGCTGCGTGGCATGGGCTTCGTCGAGACTGATAATGAAGACGAGGCCACTATCCTCGGCATCATTGCCTGCTCGGTGCGACAGAAAGGCATCGACAAGGTGTATGGCCGCATCGAGAAATGGAACGCCATGAAGAACCGGCAAAACGTCATCACCTTCGTCTCAGGCTGCGTGCTGCCCGCTGACCGCCTGCGCTTCCTCAAGCTCTTCGACCTTGTGTTCCCCATGAACGACCTGCCCAAACTGCCCGACATGATCAGGCAATACGGCATCGTCACGCCAGCCTCGCTGAAGATGGGAGAAGAAATCGACATTCAGCCTGTTGTCAAACCCATCGCACCGCTGTTCCACAAGGACGACAAAATCAACCCGTCGGCCAACATGGGCCAGTTTTGGGCTATCACTCCGACGCAGACCTCCGATTTTGAGGCCTTCATCCCGATTCAGAACGGATGCAACAAGTTCTGCACCTACTGTGCTGTGCCGTATACACGTGGCCGCGAGGTGTCGCGTCCCTCGGAAGAGATTCTGGCTGAGCTGAAGTATTTGGTGGAAAACGGCTACAAGAGCATCACCCTGCTGGGACAAAACGTCAACTCATACGGTCTGGACAAGAAAGGCGAAGAGATTGACTTCGCCGAGTTGCTGCGCCGCGTGGGCGAATTTGGTAAAGCTTCAGGCAAGGAGTTTTGGGTTTATTACACCGCCCCGCATCCTCGCGACATGAAAGACGATGTCATTGAGGTGATGGCACAATACGACTGCATCGCCAAACAAATCCACATCCCCATCCAATCGGGCGACGAAAACATGCTGCAACGCATGAACCGCCACCACGACCTGGCGACCTACAGGCATATCATTCAGACTATCCGTAAGAAGATGCCCACAGCCACCATCTTCACCGACATCATCGTGGGCTTCACGCATGAGACCGAAGAGGAGTTTGAGAATACGCGCAAGGCGATGGAGGAGTTCAAATACAATATGGCGTTCATCGCGCAATACAGCGTGCGCCCAGGTGCCGTAGCCGCCAAATGGGACGACGACGTGCCGAAAGAAGTGAAGCGCCAACGTTACCACCGCCTCACCGAGGAACTGATGAAGCACAGCCTCGTCTATAACCAGGGCCTCATCGGACAGACCGTCAAGATGCTTGTGGAAAGCCAAGACCGCAAGAACGGCTACCTCACCGGCCATACTGAAGGAAAGATTGTCATCCGGTTTGCATCGAGAGACACTTCGCTTATTGGGCAGATTGTAAATGTCAAGGTGACTTCGGCATCGCCACTGTCGATTGAAGGAGAATTGGTTGGATGAAAAGCGTCTCCTTCAAGACATTAGGCTGCCGCGTCAATCTGTATGAGACGGATGCTTTAGCGTCGCGCTTCAAGGCGGCGGGGTATGACATTGCCGAAAGCGACGGTGATGCGGATGTCTTTATCGTGAACACCTGCACTGTCACCAACACCAGCGACCAGAAATGTCGTCAGGCCATCCACCAGATTCGACGCAAACATCCTGAGGCGCTTATTGCCGTCACAGGTTGCATGGTCAACCACAGGAAAGAAGAGTTGCTGCAATCCGGCATCGCCGACTATGTCATCGACAATGAAAGGAAATCCGCTCTGTTCGACATCATTGACGAGCACTTCCGCACGGGTCACAGCGACCCCGAAGGCTACGACAGGGACCTCTTCAGCTACCAACCTGCCTTCGACACCTTCCACACCCGCAGCCTCATCAAGATACATGACGGCTGCAACAATTTCTGTTCCTACTGCATCATCCCGATGGTCAGAGGACGCTCAACAAGCAGGCCTGCAGAGGATATATATAATAATGTGCGCGAGGTAGTCGCTCACGGCTTCAAGGAAATCGTATTGACAGGTGTCAACATGGGACGCTACCACGATGGGGATACCAACTTCGAGGACTTGGTGGAACACCTTATTAATATAAATGGCGACTTCCGCGTCAGAGTCTCCTCCATCGAGCCCGATCAGTTCAGCGACCGATTCCTGCAGCTGTTCCAGCATGAGAAGCTGGCGCCCCACATGCACATCTGCCTGCAGAGCGGCTCGGAAGACACCCTACGGCGCATGCACCGCTTCTACACCGCAGCGCAGTTTCGCGATATGTGCCAGCGCATCAAGGCCTTTCGCCCCGACTTCAACCTCACCACCGACATCATCGTGGGCTTTCCTGGTGAGACCGAAGAAACCTTCCAAGAGAGTTGCAACTTCGCAAGAGAAATCGGATTCAGCCACATCCACACCTTCAAATACTCGAAGCGCACAGGCACCAAAGCCGCCGCAATGCCCAACCAGATACCCGAAAGTGAAAAGAGCCGCCGCAGCGAAATCATGCGGGCTATCTCACTCGAGAACAAACAGCGGTATTTTGAGCAGATGAAAGGTCGCACCCAACGCCTGCTCATCGAGAGAATCGACTCGAAAGGTATTGCAAGAGGCTATGGTGAGAACTATATCCCGATTCAAGTGCAGGACAACGGGTTGGAAAAGAACACTTTTATAGAGGTGAAACTAGGTGAAATAATGAACCGCAACAACGAAGACAAGATGATAATCAACGGGTTGCTACAGTAAGCAAAATGCACTTCGAAAAAAAAATTCTCACAAACAATTGTGCGTATCAATAAAAGTTGTAATTTTGCAGCCCGAAAAAAGAGAAACAATAAGGAAAAATAGATATGGCAAATCACAAAGATGCATTAAAGAGAGTTCGCCAGAGCGAAAAAAGACGTTTACACAACCGTTACTACGCAAAGAATATGCGTAACGAAGTCAGAAAGTTCCGTGCATTGACCGACAAGAGCGAGGCCGAAGCCCAGCTTTCGAAGATTTATTCCATCATCGACAGAGTGGCCAAGCGTGGCATCATCCACCGCAACAGAGCCGCCAACCTGAAGTCGAAGATGACGAAGCACATCGCTAAATTAGCTTAATAATCATTATTTCATAAGGTCAATCTGCCTCTCCTATTCATTTAGGAGGGGCTTTTTTGGTTGAGGAACACAAAAAAAGCCTATCTTTGCCCACTCAAATCAACCCTACATGACTACAGAAAAGAAATCCATCAAGGATTGGGCACCCGATGACCGGCCACGTGAGAAAATGATGAGCAAGGGCAAAGCCGCTATGAGCGACGCCGAGCTCATCGCCATCCTCATCGGATCGGGCAATAGCGAGCAAACCGCTGTGGGGTTAGCCAGTTCCATCCTTGAGTCAGCCGGCAACAACCTCATTAAGCTTTCCGACTTCAATCTTAAAGAGTGGACACAGCACAAGGGCATCGGTTCCGCCAAAGCTATCACCGTGATGGCAGGACTCGAACTTGGCCGCCGTCTCCTTGGAGCCCAGGCTGCCACACCCGACCGTCTAAACAACTCGGAAGAGGCCTATCGGCGCCTCCTCCCCTACATCGACGACTTCAGTCAAGAAAACTTCCTGGTCATGTACCTCGACGTATCGAAGACCATCCTGAACATTGAATGTGTCAGCAACGGCGGCGTGACCCACGCCATTGCCGACCCACGCATCGTGTTCCGTAAAGCCATCAACCTCGGGGCGACACGTATCATCATCGCCCACAACCACCCCTCGGGGAGCATCAAACCCAGCCCTGAGGACCGACGCCTCACCAAGAAATTCATTGCTGCCGGCGACATTTTGGATGTCATCGTGCTCGACCACATCATCCTCAGACGGGGCGGATATTACAGTTTCAAAGAACACGACGAGATGGAACCATAGAAACACCCAACACCCATGAAAATTGTCACTATCATCGGGGCCAGACCCCAAATCATAAAGGCATCTGCGCTGAGTCGCACCATCAGAAACCACTACGCCAACGAGATACAGGAAGTCATCGTCCACACAGGACAGCATTACGACGACAACATGTCGGCAGTCTTCTTCGACGAGTTAGGCATCCCCAAGCCCGACTACAACCTGCACGTTGGCTCAGCTTCCCACGGGGTGCAGACCGCCCGCATGATGGAAGGCATCGAGGAAATCCTGCTCAAAGAACGCCCCGACTTCATCGTGCTGTATGGCGACACCAACTCGACCCTTGCCGGAGCCACCGCTGCCGCCAAGATTCACATCCCCATAGCCCATGTGGAGGCAGGCTTACGCTCCTTCAACAAGAGTATGCCTGAAGAAATCAACCGCATCGTGTGCGACCACTGTTCCACCCTGCTCTTCTCACCCACACAGGCTGGCGTGGACAACCTGCAAAGAGAAGGATTCTCCCTCAACAACAAGGCACCCTATACCATCGATAATCCCAAGGTGTTCCACTGTGGAGATGTCATGTACGACAACAGTCTGCATTTCGCTGAGATTGCGGAGACGAAGACCGACATCATCGGCAAGTTGGGTCTAAAAGATAAGTCCTTCATCCTGGCCACTGTTCATCGTGACACTAATACCGACTATCCTGAACGGCTCAACGCCATCTTCTCGGCAATGCTCAAGCTTTCGAAAAAGCAGCAAATCGTACTGCCCCTTCATCCCCGTACCGAAAAGATGCTGAAGATCAACCTTGACGCCGCGCTCAGGGAACAATTGTTCAGCTCGCCCGACATCCAAATCGTCCCTCCAGTATCCTTCTTGGAGATGATTGCGTTGGAAAAGAACGCAAGGCTCGTCGTCACCGACTCGGGAGGTGTTCAAAAAGAGTCCTATTTCTTCCAAAAGCCCTGCATCATCCTCAGGCCCGAGACGGAATGGGTGGAGATTGTGGAAACCGGCAACGCCATTCTTGCCGACGCTGACGAACAGCGCATTATGGAAGCCTGGAACCGATTCGAGTCGCATCCAAGTGCCAACTACCCTGAAATCTTCGGCGACGGAAGGGCAGCCGAATTCATCCTACAACAGCTTATTCAGGCGAAGAAATAATTTTTTTCATCTAAGTTGTTGTAGATAAAGAAATTTTGTGTACTTTTGCGCCACGTTTTTCAAGACGTATAACAAATAATTAAATCACTAACATTCAATCAATTATGAATCAGTACGAAACCGTTTTCATTTTAACTCCCGTTTTGTCTGACGAACAGATGAAGGAAGCGGTAAAGAAGTATGAAGATCATTTGACCAGCAATGGTGCAGAGATCGTTCATGAAGAGAGCTGGGGCATGAAGAAATTAGCCTACCCCATCCAGAAGAAATCCACAGGATTCTATCAGCTGATAGAGTACAAAGCCGAGGGTGACCTCATCGCCGATGTCGAGACAGCATTCCGTCGTGACGAGCGCGTTTTGCGTTTCCTCACCGTGAAGCTTGACAAGCACGCTGTCGCCTACAACGAGAAGAGACGCAAGAAAGCTGCTGAGGCCGAAAACGCCCCTGCCGCCCAAACCGAAGTCCAAGCCTAATGTTGAACCACTAAAAACGAAAGAGACATGGCACAAGTCAACAACAACGACATCAAGTATTTGACCCCTATAGCTGTCGATACCAAGAGAAAGAAATATTGCCGTTTCAAGAAGAACCGCATCAAGTACATCGACTACAAAGACGCTGATTTCTTGCTGAAGTTTGTCAACGAGCAAGGCAAGATCCTGCCCCGCCGCATCACCGGCACTTCGATGAAATACCAGCGCAAGGTTGCTCAGGCCATCAAGCGTGCCCGCCACCTCGCCCTTATGCCTTTTGTAGCTGACTGTTTGAAATAATTTGAAGGAGGACACACAATGGATATTATTCTGAAACAAGACGTCACCAATTTAGGTTACAAGAATGACATCGTGACCGTGAAGCCCGGCTATGGCCGCAACTTCCTCATCCCTCAAGGTATGGCCATCCTCGCCACCGAGCGCAACCGTAAGATCCTTGCCGAGGAAATCCGCCAGCAGGCTCACAAGGAAGAGAAAATCAAGAACGAAGCCCTCGACAAGGCCAAAGCTCTGGAAGGCCTGAAGCTGCAGATTCCCGCCAAGGCTGGTGCCAGCGGCAAGATCTTCGGCTCGGTCAACAGCATCATGATTGCCAACGCCATCAAGGAAGCCACCAACATCGAGGTGGACCGCAAGCAAATCGTCCTCAACGAAGAAGCCATCAAGGAAGTTGGCGACTACACCGCCAAGATCCGTCTGCACAAGGAAGTGCAGGTTGATGTTGATTTCTCCGTCTTTGCCGAGTAAGCATTTTTTTAATTACCTTTTCATACTTTTGCGGCTGCCTCTCCTTTTGAGGCAGCCGTTTTTTGACAATGGTTACCAAGAATGAAATAAAACAGATAGCCTCTCTCCGCCAGCAAAAGTTCCGCAACGAACTGGGTCTTTTCGTTGTGGAAGGACGCAAGATGACAGAAGAACTGCTCCAGTCCGACTTTGAGACCACAGGCATCTATGCCACCGAGGCTTTCCTTGCCAATCACCCAGGCTTCAACGACGCCGAAACCGTCAGCGAGGTGCAGATGTCACAGATGAGTGGACAAGACACCCCGCCCGGCATCCTTGCCGTGGTGAAAATCCCTGTGAGGCAAACCTTGTCGGACAACCCACGTTTCATCCTCGCCTTGGATGGCATAGCCAACCCAGGCAATATGGGCACCCTTATCCGCACCGCCGAATGGTTTGGCATCAACGACATTGTGTGCAGCCCCGACTGTGTCGAAGTATGGAACCCAAAGGTCATCCAAGCCACCATGGGCTCTATCTTCAGAATCAACGTGCTGGAAACCAACCTCACCACTTTCCTCCCCCAACAGATACGCAAAGGGAAAGCCGTCTTCGGTGCCCTCTTGGAGGGTCAGAACCTCTTTGAAACGGGAAATCAAGAAGGAGGCATCATCGTCATCGGTAGCGAATCACACGGCATCCGCAGCGAGGTGCTACCTTATATCACCCATGCTATTACCATTCCACGCGTCAACAACAGCGCAACGGAATCGCTCAATGCCTCGATAGCCGCAGGCATCATTATCGCAGAGCTCACACACCAGGCTTAGTCACCACCCGTGAACTTGAAGCCCCAGGTGCGATGCGCCACCAGCTCGGGTACCGTAGTACCTGCCAAACGCACCTTGCTGCTCGTTGTCATACGTGAGGAGAATACTCCCGTACCTCCATCAATTAAGGAATAGTCGCCCCCACTCACCGTACCATAATAGCCAAGAGCGTTCCATTCCATGTAACGGGTCAACTCGTCCCCTGCAGCAGCAACGGTGATTTCAATGGGATAGTCACCAATCATGCGGGTCAGTCCCGGGACGGAAGTATCGCCCCCAAGAAACTCCTTCAATTCGGCATAGAACCGCTCAGGACGATAGAAGATTCTATAATAGCTATCGTCTATGAAATGATGATACAAAAAGGCATTGTTGTAATCCCCCAAATGCCAATGCATTGTGCGGGGAATGGAGTCGCCTCCCGGGTAGCGTTGCTCCTTGAAGGTGAACGACATCGTCACCTCATAAGAAGTGGCGTTGACGGCAGGATAAAACTCCAAAGGCCTGTTGACACCAAAATACTCCTGCGAGAAGTTGGCTGCCAAACTCTTCACCTTGTAGCCATTCGACCCCACTATCGCCGTCTTAGATACCAGCACCCTGTCGGGAAGCACAATACTGAGTTCATACTCGTATTTCTTGTCCCTCGTATTCTTGCAAAGGGGCTCTGCGGTATAGTACAGCTTTTGCTTGGGCGCATAAAAATTGCCGGGTTGCTTGTTCCCTATCGTAATCGTGTCGAGGATGATTTGGCGCACACTGTCGCCATTGCAATACTCCGTTAGGCGCACATCGAGCTTGCCGGGGTAGTTGCTCGAATCCGGATTCATGGCAATTTGGGGAGCATTATCACCCAAAGCGTAAAATGCCTTTGTAATCTTGATGTAGTTGGTGTCGAGATTGGCATCCAGCAGGCCGTACACAACGGGAATCGTCTTGTAATCGGCATACAGGTCAACGTCTTTCCTGCATGAGGCGAAGCATACCAGCAACGCCAAAACCGATTCCAGAACCCACCTTCTCATCATGCAGGTATCATTCCACCGCGCCTTCCAGTCGTCCGTGGCAGTTCTTGTACTTCTTGCCGCTACCGCAGGGACACGGGTCGTTGCGGCCCACCTTCTTCTCCACGCGGATAGGCTGTGTGACCTGCTTCTGTTGCGTGTCGCTGTGCGACTGGGCCAACAGGTCTTGACGCTGTTCGCGAATCTTCGACTTGTCGATGCCCTGGGCGCGGTGCTCACGTACCGTGTTGGGGTCTTGCGTCGGGATGTCGGCACGCATCAGGAAGGAGATGACGTCCTCATTGATGTTTTGCAGCATCGCCTTGAACAGGTTGAACGACTCCAGTTTATAGATGACCAACGGGTCTTTCTGCTCGTAGGAAGCGTTCTGTACTGATTCCTTCAGGTCGTCAAGTTCACGCAAGTGCTCTTTCCAGGCGTTGTCAATGAGGCCGAGGGTGATGCTCTTCTCGATGCAGAGGTTCACCTCGCGGGCTCCGTTCTCGACAGCCTTCTTCAGGTTGACGATAATGTTCATGCCACGCTTGCCGTCGGTAATCGGGATGGCAATGTTCTCGAAGTGGTTCTGGTTTTCATACACGTTCTTGATGACAGGCAGCGTCTTCTCACCGATGATGCGGGCTTTCTCTTTATAATGCTCCAAGGCGGCATTAAACAGTTTCTCAGCCAGTTCCTTGGTCTTCATCTTGTCGAATTCATCCTCGCCGAAAGGCGGCTCGATACCCATGCACGAGAGCAGTTCCATCTTGAAGCCCTCATAGTCCTTGGCATCTTGGTATTCTTCAATCAGCTTCTCGCCGAAGTCCATCATCATGTTGTTAATGTCGATGGAGAGACGTTCTCCGAACAAAGCATGGCGGCGTTTCTTGTAAATCACCTCACGCTGGGCGTTCATCACGTCGTCGTATTCCAGCAAGTGCTTACGCACGCCGAAGTGGTTCTCTTCCACCTTCTTCTGTGCCTTCTCAATCTGCTTGGTAATCATCGGGTGCTGAATGACCTCTCCCTCTTGCAAGCCCATGCGGTCCATGATGCCAGCGATACGCTCGGAGCCGAACATACGCATCAGGTTATCCTCAAGGGAGACGTAGAACTGGGAGCTACCCGGGTCACCTTGACGACCTGAACGACCACGCAACTGACGGTCCACACGGCGCGATTCGTGACGCTCGGTGCCGATGATGGCCAGACCACCGGCTTCCTTCACACCAGGTCCCAACTTGATATCGGTACCACGACCTGCCATATTGGTGGCGATGGTAACGGTACCCGCCTGACCTGCTTCCTTGACGATTTGTGCCTCCTTGAAGTGCAGCTTGGCGTTCAACACGTTGTGCGGTATGTTCTTGCGAGTCAGCATACGGCTGAGCAACTCGGAGATTTCCACCGAAGTGGTACCCACCAGCACAGGACGACCTGCATTGACGAGGTTCTGAATCTCGTCGATGACGGCGTTGTATTTTTCGCGCTTGGTCTTGTATATCATATCTTCCTGGTCGATACGGGCGATGGGACGGTTGGTCGGGATGACCACCACGTCGAGTTTGTAGATATCCCAGAACTCGCCTGCCTCCGTCTCAGCGGTACCGGTCATACCGGCCAGCTTGTGGTACATACGGAAATAGTTCTGCAAGGTGATGGTGGCGTAGGTCTGCGTGGCGGCTTCCACCTTCACGTTTTCCTTGGCCTCCACAGCCTGGTGCAGACCATCACTCCAACGACGGCCCTCCATGATACGACCCGTCTGCTCGTCCACGATTTTGACCTTGTTGTCGATGATGACGTAGTCCACATCCTTCTCGAACAAGGTGTAGGCCTTCAGCAGCTGCTGCACGGTGTGCAGGCGGTCCGACTTCTCAGCGAAGTTACGCATCAGTTCGGCCTTACGCAACACTTTCTCGTCGTTACTGAGGTCTGAATGCTCCAACTCGGCAATCTCGCTACCCACATCGGGGATGATGAAGAACGCAGGATCGTTATATGCTTGAGCCAGCTGCTCGCTACCCTTGTCGGTGAGGACGACGGTATTCAGTTTCTCGTCGATGACGAAATACAGCTCGTCGTCGATGATATGCATGTTCTCGTTGCGGTTCTGCATATAGAAGCCCTCTGTCTTCTGCATCAGGCTCTTCATGCCTTCCTCGCTGAGGAACTTGATGAGGGCGTTGTTCTTGGGCAGACCACGATAGGCGCGGAAGAGCTGGTCGGCGCCGTGCTTCTTCTCGTCCTCGGTGGCGTTGGGGTCGGTGAGGATTTTCTTGGCCTCAGCCAGGATCATCGTCACGTAACGCTTCTGGGCTTCATACAGCTTCACTACGTCGGGCTTCAACTGGTCAAATTCCTGTTGGTCGCCACGTGGCGTGGGACCGCTGATAATTAAAGGTGTACGGGCATCGTCAATCAACACCGAGTCCACCTCGTCGACGATGGCGTAGTGATGCTTGCGCTGCACCAGCTCGTCGGGGTTGCCTGTCATGTTGTCACGCAGGTAGTCGAAGCCGAACTCGTTGTTGGTACCGTAGGTGATGTCGCACAGATAGGCGCGGCGACGTGCGGCAGAATTGGGTTCGTGCTTGTCGATGCAGTCGACGGTGAGGCCGAGGAACTCATACATCGCACCCATCCACTCCGAGTCACGCTTGGCCAGATAGTCGTTCACGGTAACCACATGCACGCCTTTGCCAGCAAGGGCATTCAGATAGACCGGCAGCGTAGCCACAAGGGTCTTACCCTCACCAGTGGCCATCTCAGCAATCTTACCTTGGTGCAGCACAGTACCACCAATAATCTGGCAGTCGTAGTGTACCATGTCCCAAGTCACCATGTTGCCACCAGCCATCCAGCTGTTCTTGAAGTAGGCCTTGTCGCCCTCGATGGTGACATGTTCGTATTTGGCAGCCAGTTCGCGGTCCAGCTCCGTCGCCTTCACCTCCACCACCTCGTGTTCGCAGAAGTACTTGGCAGCGGCTTTCACCACCGAGAAAGCTTGTGGCAGAATCTCGTTCAGGGCCTCTTCGATGTGGTCCAGTTCCTGCTTCTCTAGCTTGTCGATTTGGTTGTATAGCTTCTCCTTCTCATCGGGGCTCATGTCGAACTCAGCCTCTGCTTTGGCTTTCAGCGCAGCGATTTCGGCCACCTCGGTAGCGGTCTTGCTTTTGATGTATTCCTTGAATTCTACGGTTTTATGTCTCAGGCTGTCGATGTCGAGTTTCACGATTTCTTCATAAGCCTTGAGGGTCTTTTGGAGTATGGGCTGCAGGGCCTTGTTGTCGCGTGAGGCCTTGTCGCCGAAGAGTTTCTTGAAGAATCCCATTTTATCAGTTTGTAGTTAAAAGTTTGCAGTTGATAGTTAAATGATTTGCCCTTTGGACAAAATTCGTGCAAAGGTACGGAATTTCCTTGAAATGAGGAAAAATTGCGACAAAAAGTCAGATGATTTTTTCGCCAAAACAGGGTTGTTTTGCATCAAAACGCCGCATTTTTGCCTGATTTTAGCCTCAAATCGATGGGTTTTCGGCCTGATTTTACACCAAATCTGAGGCTTATTGACCAAAATGGTCATTTTGGATTTTTAATTCCGCTTCGTTATATGTTAATAATCAATTAGTTACATTGAATGAATAAAATTCGTTGTCAAGATGGTCATTATGTCAATAAGGTTTTGAATTCCCACTTTTCGCGATTTTTACATATAAATTACTAATATTCAATTATTTATATAGTAAAATACCTGTTTGCCGCATCTGAGATTCTTATTGACTATTGACCTAATGACCTAATGACAACGCAAGAGATGAAATTAACAATAAATTAACAATAAAAAGCGGCAACTTGAGTCAGAATTTAACATTTTCTCCAAATTTCTAAGTCCGATGTAACTCCTATGTAACTCCTACTTAACTCCGACCCAAGGACAGGATTGGGTTTTAACAAATCCACAAATCTTTGGACAGGTTCTGCAAGAAATATTCTTCACGCATAGGTGAGCGCTTTTTGCTTTACACCAGAAACTATCAGAAAGATGACATTGTCACTTGCTTGATGACTTCTTGTAAGCAATGTTGCTTATATTACCATGAATGGGGAAAGAATAGCCTTGATAGTAATAATTACCAGTGATATTACTAATAAACGAAAGAGTACCGCCAGATAAAGTTCCACGATTATGAGTCAAGGTCATAGTAATGGTTGCACCATCTTGAGTATCAGTTACAGTTTCAGAATCAATTTCAATCGAATTGCCCATAACTAAAGCCTCTGCACTATAGTAACCTGTTACAAATACAGTATTCTCTGTAACAGAAGATTTTTCAATAGATAGATTCACACCATTGCCAGAAATTGGCATTGTGTAAGTTTCTCCATTTATTGTCAATGAATAAGAACCTGTCGCATTTAATGAATACTCTCCAATAAATTGATCACGATCATCCGTTTTTATGCAGCTGGACATTGTAACACAAACTACATAAAACAAGACCACCATAAATAGTTTGATAACAAAGAGTTTTTTCATCTTACTTCCCTGATTTTGTGACGGGCGCAACTTTTAGTTTTCTTTTCAGTACCTCAAAGGACATATTATACAAAAGAAGCGTGGCACTGATATGCAAAGCATAACGCTTCGTGTTTTTATATGTCGGCGGCACAAAAACCGCCTTAAGAACCGTTGCAAAAATACAAAGAAAATGGATTAGTGGAATAAAAAAAAAAAGAAAAAACACTGGAAATCAACACTTTCAATATCAAAAAGGGGACTTTTTCCGAAAAATTAAGCCTAAAAAGGGGAATTATTCCATAATTTTAGGGGGTAAAAAGGGGACTTTTTCCGTTTTTGAGAACAGCAAAATACGCACCCACAATTAGCCAAAAATATTGCTTTCAGAAGACCCTGAATGATAGTCTTTTACATTCTATAGGTTTTACTCCCCTTTTACTCCCCATTTGCTCATCTTTTAACCAACTCCAAGGAAGCTCCAACCTAACAATAAGGTAACAACGAACAACCATTAAGTAAACGGCGGGCACGAATTACGGCTTGTACAACCTCCTAATGTGTTCATCTAAATACCGCTCAGGGCTAGGGGCGGGTGCCTCGCCTATCTTGTTTCCTTTTGTTATAAGGATGTACTCCGGGAAGGTGCGGATGTTATAGGCCTCCAAAAGGAGGATGTTGTCGCCCAAGTCAAGGAGGGGCCAATCCTGCCGCTTTTCTTCAAACTGCTGCTTGAAAAGAGCCATCTTGTCGCTTCGGGCGATGGTGAGGATTTGCACGGTGTCCTGCCATTGGTGGTGCAGGCTACGCAGTTCGGCGAACTGCCGCTCATTAACGGGTGAGTTGCCGTCGACAAACTGAAGGAGCACCATGCCGTTCTTGTAATCCGAAAGGCTCACGCCTTTCCCTTTGCTGTCTTTCAAGGTGAAAGCGGGCGCTGTTGCCCCAGCGGCGAGGCGATTGAAACGGGTGAAGAAGTCGCTGATGATGGTTTTATGCTCAGGGTATTTGGTTTGTGCCTTAATATGATTAAGGTGTTCCTTGGCGAGAGCACTTGTGCCACGTTCAGCATAGCAGAGTTTTTGCAAGTTATAAATGGTGATAAGTTCTGCTAATCGCGGGTTGTTTGCCAACAAGGGGTCGGTACCAAGATAACTCTTGAATTCTGCAGGGCCTTGGGCAAAGGCCTCGTTGAGACGGTGGCTGTCGTAGGCAGAACTGCTGAAGTAGCCATCAAACAGTTCCTTGAACAGGTCAATGTAAGCGCTTTGGGTGTAAAGCACGGGCTGCCCGTCGTAGTAATCACGGATAATCTTCTTGCCCCCATCGGAGCTGATGCCAAGACGAACGGAGGCAATTTTGTAACGGTTGTGGCTTTTCACGTAGTCCGATTTGATATCGGGCACCTCGCGTAGGATGGTGTTCTGGATGGAGTCGATGTAACGCAGTTGCCGTCCGCGATAGATTTGGTTGAAATGCTCGATGAGGTAACTGTTGATGATTTCCTCGGAGTAAATAACCTGTCGATAAAGCCCTTGGTCAGAGGCACGCTTCACACGAAGGGTGGGCAACTCTTTCTCGAAGTAGGAGACATTCTCTTTCTGTTCGGGGATGATGATGTCAACGTCGTAGGTGGCGTTTGGGGTAAGAATCAGGTCGACGTATTCCAAGCCGACATAGATACGCGCGGGCAGTATCTGCTTCACTGTGCCTTCAAGGATGAAGTTGCCTTGTTTGTCAGTGTGGCTTTGGTCGAGCAGGATGCCTGTCTCGTTGATAAGGTCTTCATAAACAAAGAGGCGCATCAAGGCGTCGGTCTTGTTGCTCCGTCCGGTAACCGTCACGTTCTGTGCGCTTACTGCAAAGAAGAGCAGTGATAAAATGATTGTAAGGATGCTTCGTTTCATGCAGTGAGAACGAGAAAGAAGCGGTTTTATTGCTTTGCGGGCAACTTCACCTCTTCGGGCAGGAACTTGGAGGTGTCGCCGCCGTTCTTGTAGATGTCGCGCACCACACTCGACGACACACCCACCAGCTCGCTCTCCGTAAGCAGGAAGATGGTCTCCAACTCAGGGTGCAGGCGCTTGTTGGCGTGACCAATCATGTTCTCGTACTCGAAGTCGCTGCCGCAGCGCAGACCACGGATGATGGTACGAGCTCCCACTTTCTTGCAGAAGTCGGCGGTGAGGCCTTCGTAGCTCTCCACCTTGACCTGTGGAAAGTCGGCGAAGACATCTTGGCACCACTTGATGCGGTCCTGCAGTGCGAAGGTGGAACGCTTCTCCATGTTGATGCCGACGGCGACATATATCTCGTCAAACATGTGGAGGGCTCTCAAAACAATGGAACGGTGACCCAGGGTGATGGGGTCGAAGGAACCGGGGAAAACGGCTATTCTCTTCATAAATAATTCTTTTTTGACTTCGGGACTTCGAGACTTCGGGGCAAATCCCGTCACGCAGTCTCGCAGTCTCGCGTCCTAATTTTGGCTGCAAAAGTATTACTTTGTCACGATTTGACGCAATTCTTTTCCAAGAATTTCACTAATCGAGCGGAAGGTGTTTTTCAGAAAGTCTTCAATCTCTTCATTTCCAATCAGTTTTATCTCGCTGATACCTTCCTCTGTTTGGGGCTTGGGCTGGATGGGCGCCTCACTCTCCATCAGGAACCACCAGGTGCGCTTCAAGCGCCATTCTTCGCCCAACAGATAGCAATGCCATGTGGAAGGCAATGTCTTGACGATGCGCAGCTTAGCAATGCTTGTCTCTTCCTCCACCTCGCGCAGGGCGGCCTGCTCGGGAGTCTCACCTTTTTCTATATGTCCCTTTGGCAAGTCGGGGATGCCGTTGCGGGTGATGGTGACGATTTTGCCGTCCTTGACGACGATGCCTCCAGCGGCAGGAGCCATACGGAAGGCTTCCTTCAGGGCTGCCGCCACCGCGTTTTCGCCTACATCGTGGACAAAAGTGTCTGTCTGGTCGATGTCGGCAAGCCATTCCTGTAAAAAATCGAAAATAATGTCCGTCTCGTATCTGTCAGATTCTTGGAGCGTTGCATCGAATTTCAATGAATCGCCGTCTATTTTCTGGAAAATCAGTGTTTTGTTGTCTTGAAAAATCTTGTACATTTGTAGCGTGTTTTGAGATTCATTATTCAAGCGACAAAGATACAACAAATAGAAATACCATGAACTACGACGATTCAGCATTGACCTTAGCCCTTCACCTGCTTCAGATTAAAGCCGTGAAGCTCAGTCCCAAAGCCCCTTTCACTTGGGCCTCGGGACTGAAAAGCCCCATTTATTGCGACAATCGCGTCACCTTATCCTATCCTGCCGTGCGCACCTATATCCGCCAGCAGTTTGTGGAAAAGATTCTCCAAAACTTCGGCAAACCCGACGTGATAGCGGGCGTGGCCACGGGCGGCATCGCCCAAGGCGCCTTGGTGGCACAAGAGCTGGGGCTTCCGTTCGTCTATGTGCGTTCAGAGAAGAAGTCGCACGGCATGCAGAACCAGATTGAGGGTGTCATCAATCCGGGCCAATCGGTAGTGGTTATCGAGGACTTGGTCTCCACGGGCAAGTCGAGCCTCTTGGCAGTCGATGCTTTGCGCGAAGTAGGCGCCGAGGTGAAGGGCATGTTGGCTATCTTCACCTACCAGATGGATATCGCCAAGAAGAATTTCGAGGAGAAGAACTGCCAGCTGATTACTTTGTCGAACTATGAAACGCTGATTCACAAAGCCGTTGAAGAGAGCTACGTCACCGAAGAGGACGTGCAGTCTCTGAAGGAATGGCGCAAAGACCAGCAGGCTTGGAGCGACAAGTGGAACGCCTAAATCAGGAACTTTATTTCTTTTATATCAAAGGTGTGCTGAATTTGTTGCTCATCAACAAGCAGTAGCCGTCCAAACGGGTCTATCCCAATCATAAACAACCGCATCACTTTTCCGTCTACTTCATAGTCTGCCCAGGTGCGATAGCGGTATAGTCTGTTCAGGTAGGCCTGCTCGATGGCGGCAGGTGTCTCCCTGAGTTGTGTTACCTTTTTATATATGTGTTCGGCGATTTGCTCCAATAAGGGCTGCAAATCATATTCCTTTCCCGTGATTTGCTTCATTGAAACCGGATGTGTGGGCCAGTCCTGAAACTGCGTCTGGTTGACGTTCAGGCCTACACCAATGATGGAGAGGTCCATCATGCCGCCTTCGATGGTGCTGTTGATGAGGATGCCACCGAGTTTTCGGTTGCCGTAATAGATGTCGTTGGGCCATTTTATGGATAGGTGTTCGGAGGGCAAAATGCCGTCCAGCACCTCGACAATCCCCAAGGGCACCGCCTCGGAGAGCAAAAACTGCCGCTCGACTGGGAGGAAGTCCATACCCAAGGCCAAAGAGAAAGTGAGGTTCTTTCCCACCTCACTTTCCCATGTGTTGTTCCCCATCCCCTTCCCTGCCGTCTGTCCGTCGGCGCTGACCACCCAGTTGCGGATGTCAGCCTCCGTCTGCTTTCTCTGCAGGTAGGCGTTGGTGGAGTCGGTCTCTTCTACATGAATATACCGGAGCATTATTTCACAACGATTCTCATGGTCTCGTCACCCACCGTGACGGCATACACGCCGGCACCGAAAGGCTTCGTGTCGATCTTGAGCCATCCGTCGGCAACGCCTTCAAACACGCGCTGACCCGACATATTATATAAGGTGACGCTCTGCTGACCCTCGCAGACGATGTTGAGCATTCCTGAGACGGGGTTGGGATAGACGCTGACGGTTTCTTTCAAGTTCTCTTCAATGTCTTCGCTCACCTCGTAAAGTAACTCATTGCTCTCGCTATAGCCGAAGATGCTGCCCGAGAAGAGCGTAGTGCTGCCAGCCTTCAGTCCGTAGAAGCCGTTTCCATCGGCAAATCCGTCGCCGCCCTCATCGAAGATGGTGACATCGTAGCAGCCGTCACCCGCGACCTCCAGCGTCTCGGTGTAGGTGTGGTTCGCCTGGTCGTAAGGACCGCCTTGCTGCACCACCTCACCCGTCAGAGTGTTCGTCAAAGCCCAGGTGGTCTGTCCGGGGTTGTTGTCGGTGCGGATGGAGAGTTTCAGCACCTTGCCCACCGTCAAGGGAGCGCCTCTGAACTGGTAGGAAGCCACGTTGTTTGAAGAAGCCTCATCGTCGCCTCCGTTGATTTTGGCTATCCTGACTTCCAAGGTGTTTTCCTCTTCAACGGGGAAGCTAAAGTTGTCGAGTTCAAGCGTCTCGGTAGCGAAGATTGGCAGGTTGCCGTTCCATTGCGCCGTACCCAACACCTCGCCGTTGAGGACGATTTCCAACTCGGCAGAAGTCAAGGGGTTGCTGCCAAAGTTGCCGAGTGTCACTTTGGGCTGAGCGTTGCCGCTACAGTTCACCGACTTCACGTTGGTGACGTTGCTCACGCCGGCATCGTTGACGTAGAAGGGTTCGATGGTCTGGCTTGAGCGACAGGCCTGGAAGACCTCTTTCGAGTTCTGGTTTTGCACCCAGGCAATGGCATCGAGTTGGTCCACGTTGTAGACGTTGGCCCACTCCCAAGTGAAGGTGTAGGCGAAGTAGTCGCCTTCAGCCATGTCGCCAATATAGGTACCAGAGGCGGTGGGCAACAGTTTCTTCATCACGCTGTAGAAGTCCCTCTCTCCGTTGGCACCGGGAGCGGAGGTGTAGTGTATCTCCTTCTCGATAACGCCCACATAGAGCTTGCAGCTGCCTGTAATGGCGGAAGTGGCGCGACCCATCACGTGGACGGTGATGATGTTGGCGTTTTCGTCAAGCTCATAGCTCAGGCGCATCTCGAGGGGTGAAGTGATATTGAGCCAGTTATTCACCATATTCTGATTCAGGTTGCCAGGCACGTTGGCAAAACGGATGCCGTCGACGACGGTATGCGGAACGCTGTTGACGCTGTAGACGCCTTTACGTGCGTCGTTGTCAACGGTGTTGTGCAGATACATGGGGTCGTTGGCACCGGGCCAGTTCATGTGGTACTTGATGGCAGCAATGCGGTCACCGTTGTTGTTGATGAGTGCGTCCAATGCGGGATTCTGTGAGGCGCAAGGGCCGCAGCTCGTGTTGGTGAAGCACTCGAAGAGCAGCACGCGCTCGTTCTGTGCAGTGGCTTTCAAGCCAAGAAGCATCAGCAGGGATGCCAAAACAAAAGTAATTCTTTTCATCTCATAAGGTGTTTTAATGTGATTCAAAGCACAAAAGTAGCCAATTTTTCAAAAAATGAAGTTTTTTATTGCAAAATTGCAGAAATTTTCACACTTTTGCAGGTTCAAACTTTAGTAGAAATCAATCAATTAAAACTCAATTACTATGATTAAAAAATCTATTCTTTCTCTGATGCTGATGGCCACAATCGGCTATGTTTCAGCACAATCACTGCAATTTGAATTGAATGGCGAAGTCTTCGCGGACGGTCAGACCATTTATTGCAACGACTTCAACCCCGACTTTTTCGAGTATGCCCAAGAGATGCAGATACGCAACATCTCGAACGACGAACAGAAGGTGGTCGTTGAGCGTGAGATTCTCTCTCTGCCCGAAAACAGCATGACCTACTTCTGCTGGGGTTTGTGCTTTGGTCCCGAAGTCAATGTGAGCACCGAGCCTCAGGCAATGGCCCCGGGCGAGGTATCACTCCCCGGAATGCTGGGATTCCACTTCATGCCGAATGACCCTGAATCGGATGTTGCCATCGTGAAGTACTACGCTTATGACGAGCGTCACGCCGACGAGCGCATCTCCATCATCATCGCCTACAACACCGCTGAAGGTGTCAACGAACTACCCGTTTCGATGAGCTCGGCCTACCCGAACCCCGCCACTTCGACGGTACACTTCGACTATGCCCTTGAAGGCAACGCCACCGCTGTGGTCTACAACATTGTGGGCCAAGAGGTGATGCGCAAAGACCTGAATGCCACCGACGGACAACTGAGCCTCTCCGTTGCCGACCTGCAAAACGGCATCTACTTCTGCACCTTGACGGTGAACGGACGCGCCCAAGCCACGCAAAAGTTCGTCGTGAAGAAATAATTTCAACAACACAAACCAATGAGAAAAACCCTCACCACCCTCGTGCTCCTTTTGTTGGCCACTTTGACCTTCGGCCAGCAGTGGGTTGCCGTCAAGAGCGACACGCCGAGTACCATCCAGACGGCCTTGGTCTCCTCGTCGGAGAGCAAAATCACCGTCAACCTGCAAGTTCCTGGCTTTTATGCCATCGAGGTAAGCACCCCTCGCGGCGAGGCCAACATTATCTCGGTTCCCAAGACGGTCAGCACCGCTGCCGCCGGCGAGCCTAACCTGCCCCTCATAGCCATCCCGGCGATCATCGGCGATGCACAGCACTACAACGTCCGCGTTGTTGAGGCACAGTACACCGACATCCCGATGGAAGTGGCCCCTTCGAAAGGCGACTTCCCGCGTACCATCAACCCCGAGGACGTGCCTTACACCTATGGTGAGGTCTATTCGACAGACGCCTTCTTCCCCACTCAGAACGTGGGACTCTATGAGCCTTACATCCTGCGTGACTTCCGTGGACAGAACATGGTGGTCTACCCCTTCGCCTACAACCCCGTCAGCAAGACCCTCCGCGTGTACTACGACATGACTGTAGAGCTGTACAACGACGGTGCTCAAGGTGAAAACCAACTCACCCGCAAGTCGAGCGTGGTGAAGATGGACCCCGAGTTTGATGCCATCTACGACAACCAGTTCATCAACTACCGCGAGAGCATGAGCAAATACACGCCTATGGTGGAGACTGGCGACCTGCTCATCATCTGCCATGATGCTTTCATGACGGCGATGCAGCCTTTCGTCAACTGGAAGAAACAGATTGGCAGACCTACGACGATGGTCGGTACAAGCACAACTGGTACAACTAACACCGCTATTCAGACCTACATCCAAAACCAATACGCCACCAACCCCAACCTCACCCATGTGCTTTTGGTGGGTGACGTAGCGCAAATCCCTGGTAACTCCTATTCAGCCGGTTCCTACGGCGGCAAGTCCGACAACATGTACGGCCAAGTGGCTGGAAACGACTTATATAATGACATCATCGTCGGTCGTTTCTCCGCTGAGAACGAAACCCACGTGACCACCCAAGTCAACAAGGTAATTCATTACGAGAGAGACATCAATGCCTCTGACACTTGGCTAAGTACAGGTACAGGTGTGGCAAAGATAGCAGAAGGCACTGGTCACTTTGGTGAAAACGATTGGGAACACATCGACAACATCCGCAATGACTTGCTAGCTTACAACTACACCGAGGTGTTCAGGGACTATCCCAATGGCGGCGGTGCCAACTCCAACTCCGCCACACTGACCCAGCACATCAACAACGGTGTGAGCATCATCAACTATTGCAACCACGGCTCGGAAACAAGTTGGGGTGTATTCAGCTATAGCAACTCCAACGTCAACGCATTGGCCAACGTCAACAAGCTGCCCATCGTGTGGTCGGTGGCCTGCCTGAACGGCAAATATGACCACAGCCAACCCTGCTTCGGCGAGACTTGGCTGCGGGCCACCATCGGTACAGTCGACAATCCTGACCCGACACAGCCCACTGGTGCTATCGGAGGAATGTTCTCCTACATTTCCCAACCTTGGGTTCCCCCGATGTATGGTCAGGACGAAATGGTGGATGTGCTGACAGAACAACACAGCACCAACATCAAGCGCACCTTGGGCGGCTGCTCATATGACGGCAACATGAAGATTTTGGACCAATACGGACAAAATGCAAACGATGCTAAAGGCACTTACCTCTCTTGGATTCTTTATGGCGACCCCTGCCTGACGCTTCGTAATGCCATCCCTCAAGACATGGGCGTTTCTCACGCTCCCTCGATGAGCACCAGCGCGACCAGCTTCACCGTCAATGCCACCAACGGCAATGGCGCTTTGGCCACCCTGACCCGCAACAACGAAATCATGGGCTCAGCTACTATTAATAATGGTACATGTAACATCACCTTCGCCGCTCCAGGAACGACGGGTACTGCCACGCTGACCGTGTTTGGCTACAACAAGATTACCTACATCGCCACCGTCCAAATCACTGGAGGCGGCACACAGACCTATACCATCAATGTGTCGGCCAACCCCACCAATGGCGGCAACGTCACTGGCGGCGGCACCTACAATCAGGGACAGTCTTGTACCGTGATAGCCACACCCAACGCGGGTTACACCTTCACCAACTGGACGGAGAATGGCAACGTGGTTTCGACCCAAGCCAGCTACACCTTCCCGGTGAACAACAACCGCACCTTGGTGGCTAACTTCCAGGTCATACCGCAGAACTACAACATCAGTGTGTCAGCCAACCCGACCAACGGCGGCACCGTAGTCGGAGGCGGCACCTACCAAGAGGGACAGACCTGCACCGTCCACGCCACAGCCAATGCAGGTTTCGTTTTCGCCAACTGGACTGAAAACGGCAACGTGGTCTCCACAGCAGCCCGCTATTCCTTCACCGTCACAGGCAACCGCAACCTGGTGGCTAACTTCACGGCACAGACCTACACCATCAATGCTGTAGCCAGCCCGAACTATGGCGGTACCATTAGCGGCGGTGGCAACTTCAATTACGGACAAGGCTGCACACTGACAGCAACACCTGCTGCCAACTACACCTTCGTTAACTGGACGAAGCAAGGACAAGTGGTCAGCACCAACTCCACCTATACTTTCACCGTGACCGAATCAGCGACCTATCAGGCACACTTCGAGTTGCAGAGCTTCACCATAACCGTAGAAAACGCCAATCCCGATTGGGGTAGCGTCAGTGGCGGTGGCACTTTCTATTACGGCGAAACGACTGAAATTGCAGCCACTCCAAACACCGGCTATGTGTTTTTGATGTGGGACGATGGAAACATCGAAAATCCCCGCAGCATCGTCGTGACTGAAAACCGCACATACGTTGGTAACTTTGCTGTGCAGCAATGTCATATCACTGCTGAAGTAGACCCAGAAGAGGCCGGCACAGCATTGGGCGGAGGCCTTTGGTATTACGGCGATACCATCTCCGTGACCGTCTTCCGCAACGAGGACTGGGCTTTCGTCAACTGGACTGAAAACGGCGAGGTGGTTTCGGAAGAGATGACCTACACCTTTATCGCCACAGGTGACCGCAATCTTGTCGCTCACTTCCAATATACTGAAGGCATCGGCGAGGGCAACATCAACGCCAAGGTCTATCCCAACCCCGCTAACGGCGAGGTCACTCTTGAAGCCGAAGGCTTGAGTCAAGTCCGCATCGTGAATGCCTTTGGTCAGACCGTCTACAACGCCAAATTGGAAGGTGACCAGGTCCGCATCGATCTTTCAGGCTTTGCCAGAGGCATCTACATGATGCACATCGAGGCCAAAGGAGGCCAATCCGTCCAGAAGATTGTGGTGGAATAAGCCCTTTTTTCAGGCCTGAACAGAAAAACTCCCAAAGTGAGGTGACATTTCATTGCCACCTCACTTTTTTTTTGTACTTTTGGAGCAAATTTCAGAATCGCGACAATGAATATAAAATTCATAGGTGCAGCTCGGGAAGTGACAGGCAGCAAACACCTGATTACCACCGACCACGGAAAAAAAATCCTTTTGGACTGCGGAATGTTTCAGGGCAAGGGACTTGAGACCGACGCCATGAACCGCAACATCATGGTCGACCCTAAAGAGATCGACTACATCATTCTCACCCACGCCCACATCGACCACAGCGGCCTGATACCTTATTTCTATAAGCTCGGCTTCAGAGGCTCGGTGATTTGCACTAACGCCACTCAGGACTTGTGCAACATCATGCTGCCCGACAGTGGCTTCATCCAAGAGAACGATATGGAGTGGTTCAACAAGAAACGCCGCAAACAGGGACTGCCCGCCCTCGACCCCATCTACACCGAGAAGGACGCCCGCGCCGCCATGAGCCTCTTCGTCACGGTGAACTACAACCACTACCTTAACCTCGACAGCAACATCAAGGTGAAGTTCAACAACACAGGTCACCTCCTCGGCAGCGGCTGCGCCATCCTCGAAATCGACGAAGGCGGCAAGATGACCCGCATTGCCTATACAGGCGACATCGGACGGCAATCGGGCTACCTGCTGCGCTCACCCGAACCCTTCCCCCACTGCGACTACCTTATCACCGAGTCGACCTACGGCAACCGTCTCCACAGCGACCGCATCGATGCTGAGGATAAGCTGTATAAAATCATCTATAAGACTTGCGTCGAGAAACGCGGCAAACTCATCATACCTTCCTTTGCAGTAAGCCGCACCCAAGAAATCGTCTACATCCTGAACAACTTCTATAACGAAGGCAAGCTGCCCGAGAAGATTCCGGTATACGTCGACAGCCCCTTAGCCGTCAACGCCACCGAGATTTTCCGTATGCATGTCGACCTTTTCAACGACGATGTGAAGGATGTCATTGAATACGACCCCGACCCCTTCGGGTTCAACGGGCTGACATTCGTGCGCGACATCAACCAGTCGAAGGCCCTGAACGCCACCAAGCAGCCCTGCATCATCATCTCGGCATCGGGCATGATGGAGGCAGGCCGCGTGAAGCACCACATCGCCAACAGCATCGACAGCCCCAACAACACCATCCTCGCCATCGGCTACTGCGCCCCCACCACCTTGGGAGCCAAGCTGCTGGCCAACCCGCGTCCCTTCACCGTCTCCATCTTCGGCATGGAGCACAAGGTGCTGGCTGACATTGAGGAAATCGATGCTTTCAGCGGACACGGCGACTACAAGGAAATGCTTACCTACCTGAGTTGTCAAGACCCCTCCAAGATCAAGAAGACCTTCCTCGTACACGGCGACCCGGAGGCACAGGCTTTTTACGAGAAAGAACTACGCAAAGCGGGATGGGACAACATCGTCACCCCTGAGCCAGGCGAGACATTTGAACTGAACTAAAACACAAACAGCATAATGGCACAAAAACCCAGCATACCAAAAGGCACACGCGACTTCCTGCCTGAAGTCATGGTGCGCCGCAATTACATCTTTGACACCATCAAAGGCGTCTTCAAGCGTTTCGGCTTCCAGCCCATCGAGACCCCCTCAATGGAGAACCTCAGCACCCTTTTGGGCAAATACGGCGACGAGGGCGACAAGCTCCTCTTCCGCGTGCTCAATAGCGGTGATTTCATGGGTGGCGTGGAACAAAACGGCGAGCCGCTTGAATCACTGAAACTCGCCTCAAAGATTTCGGAGAAAGGCCTGCGTTACGACCTGACGGTTCCTTTTGCCAGGTTTGTCACCATGTACCGTGATCAAATCGCCTTCCCCTTCAAACGCTATCAGATTCAACCCGTATGGCGCGCCGACCGTCCTCAGAAAGGACGTTATCGCGAGTTCTACCAATGCGACGTTGACATCATCGGCAGCGACTCATTATTGAATGAAGCCGAACTGGTGCAAATCGTTGATGAGGTGTTCAAAGCCTTGAAGATTGGCGTCACCCTGAAAATCAACAACCGTAAGGTGCTGGCCGGCATCGCGGAGTATATTGGCAAGTCGGATGCGCTGGTCGACATCACTGTGGCCATCGACAAGTTGGACAAGATTGGCATCGACGCCGTCAACGCCGAACTCGCCGAGAAGGGACTGGAGCCCGAAGTCATTGAGAAATTGCAGCCTATCCTCTTCATGAAGGGTAACACCCGCGAGAAGCTGGCACAGCTGAAGCCTCTGCTCAACAATGAAGTCGGCCAGAAAGGTATCGAGGAACTGGGAATCCTGTTCGATTATATCGACGATATGGAATTGGGCATCACCACTGAGCTCGACCTCACCTTGGCCCGTGGCCTGAACTACTACACGGGAGCCATCTTCGAGGTGAAAGCCAATGACTTCCCGATGGGCAGCATATCGGGTGGCGGACGCTACGACAACCTGACCGGCATCTTCGGTCTGCCCAATGTCTCTGGTGTGGGCATCAGCTTTGGCGCCGACAGAATATACGACGTCTTGGAAGGTCTCAACCTCTTCCCCGAGACGATGTCGGAAAGCACCAAGGTCATCTTTCTCAACTTCGGCAAGAACGAGGAGAAGTACTGTCTGAAGTACCTCAACCAGGTACGCCAGCATGGCATCAACGCAGAAATCTATCCTGATGCCGCCAAGATTCAGAAACAGATGAAATACGCCAACCAACGTGCCATCCCCGTCGTCGTTATCGCGGGTGAACAAGAAGTGGCCGAGCAGAAATTCACCGTCAAGTTTATGAAAGAAGGCACACAAGAAACCGTGGACGCAAACAAATTGGTGGAAACAATACTGAAATAAACAATTAAACAATCTACAATATGAAAACCCATAAAATTTCATCGAAGGAACTGACCTTCAAACAGGTAAATGAAATACTCACCAAGGGCTACAAGCTCGAGCTTAGCGCTGATGCCATCAAGCGCATCCAGAAATGCCGCGACTATTTGGACAAGAAGATGGAGAATCCTGAGAAACCCATCTACGGTGTCACTACAGGTTTCGGCTCGCTCTGCGACCACAGCATCTCGAAGGAAGACCTGAGCACCCTGCAGAAGAACCTCGTCATGTCGCACGCCTGCGGCACTGGCGAGATGGTGCCTGAGGAAATCATCCGCCTTATGTTATTATTAAAGGTGCAGAGCCTCAGCTACGGCAACAGCGGTGTGCAGGTTGTCACCGTCCAACGCCTCATCGATTTCTTCAACAACGATGTGCTGCCTGTGGTTTACAACCAAGGCTCACTCGGTGCCTCCGGCGACTTGGCCCCTCTGGCCAACCTGATGTTGCCCCTACTCGGTTTGGGCGAAGTACATTATGAAGGCAAGATTGTTCCTGCCGAAACGGTTTTGAAGAAGTTTGGTTGGGAGCCCATCACCCTGCAATCGAAAGAGGGTCTGGCCCTGCTCAACGGCACACAGTTCATGAGCAGCTACGGCACCTACGTCCTGCTGAAAGCCTTCCGTCTCAGCTACCTTGCCGACCTCATCGGCACCGTTTCCTTGGAAGCCTTCGACGGACGCATCGAGCCTTTCTTCGACCAAGTACACCAAATCCGTCACCACAACGGACAGATTGTCACCGCCAAGCGCGTGCGTGAGTTCACCAAAGGCAGCAAACTCATCGTCAGAGAGAAGAAACACGTCCAAGACCCCTACTCCTTCCGCTGCATGCCTCAGGTACATGGTGCCTCTAAGGATGCCATCGACTATGTGGCCTCCGTGTTCAGTGAGGAAATCAACGCCGTCACCGACAACCCGACCATCTTCCCCGATGAGGACCTCGTCATCAGCGCCGGCAACTTCCACGGACAACCCCTCGCCATCACCCTCGACTTCCTCGCCATTGCTTTGGCAGAGTTGGGTAACATCAGTGAACGCCGTATCTATCAACTGATTGGCGGCAAGCGTGGACTGCCCTCCTTCCTCGTCGCCGAGCCTGGCCTCAACAGCGGCTTCATGATTCCTCAATATGCCGCTGCCAGCATCGTCAGCCAGAGTAAGCAACTCTGCACCCCCGCCTCGGTGGATAGCATCGAGTCATCGCAGGGTCAGGAAGACCATGTGAGTATGGGTGCCAACGCCGCCACGAAGGCTTTGCGCGTTGCTGAGAATCTGGAGCGTGTGCTCGCCATCGAGCTCTTCAACGCCACACAGGCCCTCGAGTTCCGTCGTCCCCTGAAGTCGTCACCCATCATCGAGAAGTTCGTCGCCGCTTACCGCAAGGAAGTGGAGTTCGTCCGCATCGACAAGGTGATGTACACCGAGATTGCCAAGAGCGTGCAGTTTGTCAAAGACTACCCGCTGGCTTTCGATGATCTGGAGAACAAATGATGGGAACCACCACAACAACAAAGAAACGGCCCAGGGGGATGACTTTCCTCCTGGTGCTGTCGTTTATCAATGCCTGTTGGAACATCATCAGCTCGATGATTAGCTACATCATCACGCCCCGCATAGGCGAGATGATACAGAACGGACAGTTGGAGGAGATGATGGAGCCATTTGCTGCCATGTTCAGCGAGGAACAGCAGCAGATGGTGATGGACGGTATGAAGATGATGGCCCAGATTGACCCGAAATACCACCTGTTTCTGGTGATTCTGTTCATCGGATCGCTGGTAGGCGTAATCCGAATGTTCAAGGGTGACAAGCGCGGACTCCACATCTACGGCATCTCCCAAATCCTCATGCTCTTTGACGCATCTATCTACCTTTATCCCAAGCAGCCCCAATCGGGATTCTTTTCCGAGTTGTTGCTCACTTTCATGTTCATCCTGCTTTATTACCTCTATTTCAAACGGATGGAAATGCAGGACAATATGCCACAAAGCCCTGATGCACTATGACTAAGAAACTCAACGAAGGTAAGATATTCAACCTGAAGCCGGAGATGACGCTGGCGATGAAACTCGCCGCCACCTTTGCCATCACCTACTATGGGCTGCTTTTGGCCTTCGAGATTATTGCCGTAGTCTTCAGACGCTATTATTTCGACACCTACTACTTCAACGAAGGAGAGATGGACCTGGGCTCACGCGAGTTCATCGTGCAAATCATTCAATTGGCTCTATCCGTCCTTTTGGTTTTCAGCCTGATTCAGATATTCAGGAAAAAAAGCTATGGCAAGGCATTCTTTGTGAGTGCGTCCATCATGCTAATCATCTTCCAATTCATCGTCACAGGGCTCGTTCCTTGGATGAAATATGCACTTGAGGTGTTCCTCCTGCTGGTCATCGCGCCCTTGCGAGTGAAGAAGAAAGTGAGGTTCAAAGAAGGTAAGTTTACTTTGGAAGAGGTGAAGGAAGAGACAACTGAAACGACCTCCAAAGAGACCACAAAAAAAGAGCCCGATGCTTGATGCATCAGGCTCTTTTTCATTGTTAAGGCTCAGGCTTATTTCGCCATAGCCTGCTCGTAACCGGCACGTACAGCCTGAATGTTGAGGTCAACGACCTCCTGGCCTTTCTTGCCGAAGATGTGGGCGATGGCTTCTTCCACCTTCTCCATAGAGATGCCGAGATAAGGCACAGTGGCACCCAGCAGCACCATGTTGGAACGGGCTTTCAGCTGCTTGGCAATCTCGTTGGCATTGAAAGAAACAACATTGTCGAGCTTACCCAGCTCAGCGTCGATTTTTTCCATCTCGGGATAGTTACCGATATTGATGAAAGGATCATTGTTGGTGATAACCCAGCCTTCCTTGTTCAGCCAAGGGAGATAACGTAGGGCTTCCATCGGTTCCGAAGAAAGGATGATGTCAGCCTGACCTTCGGGAATGACATCGGCGAAAATCTCGTTGTCGGAGATACGGAGGTGCGAGAACACCGAGCCACCGCGTTGCGACATACCGTGAATTTCGGACTGTTTCAGGTTCATACCCATATTCAAGGCAGCGTCAGAGATAATCTTGGCTACTGAGACGATACCGTCGCCACCAACGCCACATAATACTATATCTTTTTTCATTTGTTCAATGTTTTAAGGTTATTTCTTCATGTGCTTCTTGAGTTCGACGATACAGGTGCGGTGCGGAATGATAACCGAAACGCCGTTGTAGTTCACCTCTTCCTCAATAATCTTGACGTTCTCCTCGTGGTTCTTGGGCAACGGGATGATGTCACGGATATGCTCAGGTTCAACACCGAGGCCTTCGCAGATGCGGCGGATCTTGTTGTGAGCCGAAGAGGGCTGACCACCCGTCATAGCGGTAATGTCGTTATCGAGAATCATCACCACGACGTTGGCTTTCTCGTTGACGCAGTCCATGAGGCCCGTCAGGCCGCTGTGTCCGAAGGTACCGTCACCAATGACAGCAACACTCGGGAAGATACCCACCTCACTGGCGCCCTTAGCCATCGTGATGGAGGCACCCATGCAAACGGTAGTGTTGATGGCACCCATGTTGAAGCCCAAAGTGTAGCAACCGATGTCGCCAAACACCTTACCGCCCTTATGGTTGGCCATCACGGCATTCAGAGCGTTGTAGCTGTCGACGTGGGGGCAACCTTGGCAGAGCGCAGGCGGACGGTTGGTGACCACCTCCGGCACCTTATACATTACAGGCACATCCATGCCGAGGGCCTTAGCCACCTTTTCGGCATTCAGTTCACCGTCGCGGCGGATGGTCTCGTCCAAACGACCCATGACATTCTTACCCTTACCGAGGAAGCCCTTGATGTGCTCCTCAACGAAAGGCTGGCCGTCTTCAAGGACGAGGATTTCGTCACACTCGTCATACAGCTTGTTGATCATGTCGTAAGGCAGCGGGTATTGCGTCACCTTGACCACAGGATAGGGGCATTCACCATTCGGGAAGTTCTCCATCAGGTAGTTGTAGGCGATACCCGTGGTGATGATACCGATGTTCTTCTTGGGACCGTCGATGTATTTGTTGAAGCCCGAGGTCTCCGAAGCCTCAGTGAAAGCGGGCTGCTTGTCGATAAGGTCGCGGTAGAGGCGCTTGGCGTTGGCCGGAAGCAACACGAACGACTTGGCGTCGGCAGGCTCGGTCAGCTCGTTTTGCGGACGTACAGGCTTACGCACCACACCGGAACGGCTGTGGGCCAGACGGGTCGGGATGCGATAGAGCACCGGCGTGCCGAGTTTTTCACTCAAGTCATAGCCGTAGTGTACCATGTCGTAGGCTTCCTGTTGGTTCGAAGGCTCCAGCATGGGAATCATGGCCCAGTGACCATAGTAGCGGCTGTCCTGCTCGTCCTGCGACGAGAACATGCTCGGGTCGTCGGCGACCACCACGAGGACACCCTTGGTGCCGATGATGGCAGCATTCATGAAGGGGTCGCCGCAGACGTTGAGACCCACGTGTTTCATGCAGGTCATAGCACGTTTGCCAGCATAAGCCACACCGATAGAGGCCTCAAGGGCCGTCTTCTCGTTGGCGCACCAGTTGGCAATCACGCCTTGTTCCTTGGCCTGCTTCGAGTTGATGACATACTCAGTGATTTGGGTTGAGGGCGTACCCGGATAGCTATTGATAGCCGAGCCGCCTGCATCGATGAAGCCCTGTGCAATTGCTTCATCTCCTAAAAGCAATACTTTCTCCATTATACAAATTTGGTATTTCAGATTTTTCAAGATTTTGGCAAAGATACGGATTATTTCTATACGTACAAGAAAAATCTTCAATCGTGTCCAATATCGGCTGTTTTTTACCGTTTTCGTCAAAGATAAGCCAAATTATCTTATCTTTGCCGTTTGGCAAAGGCCTAAACCTAAGGAATAAACAACAAAATGCTTTAATATCGTTATGACTTTCAAAAGGTTAAACAACATCACAGGATGGCTGGCTGGATTGATTGCCACCATCGTGTATTTCCTCACGCTGGAGCCTACCGTCAGCTGGTGGGATTGCGGCGAGTACATTTCAACGGCTTACAAACTGCAAGTGGGTCACCCCCCAGGGGCACCGCTGTTCCAACTGCTCGGACGTTTCTTCTCGCTCTTTGCAGGTGGCGATGTCACCAAGGTGGCCATGATGGTCAACGTGATGTCGGCCCTTTGCAGTGGTCTTACCATTGTCTTCCTCTTCTGGACCATCACCATGCTGGTCCGCAAGGTGTGGATGAAAGAGGGCGAAGATGCCCCCTGGGTAAATAAAATAGGTGTGCTGATTGCCGGCTTCGTCGGTGCTGTGGCCTACACCTTCACCGAATCGTTCTGGTTCAATGCCGTTGAGGGCGAGGTCTACGCCATGTCGTCGTTCTTCACCGCTGTCACCTTCTGGGCTATCCTGAAATGGGAGCAGGTGGCTGACGACCCGAAGAGCACCCGCTGGATTATCTTTATCGCATTCCTTATCGGCCTGTCCATCGGCGTACACCTGCTCAACCTGCTGTGTGTGCCTGCCTTCGTTTATGTGGTGTATTTCAAGAAGTGGAAGAAGACCTCTTTCTGGGGCTTCGTACTGGCAGGCGTCGTTTCGGTGGCATTGCTGTGGTTCCTCAATATGTTCCTCGTGCCGCAGACCGTCAACCTCGCCAGTAAGTTTGAGCTGTTCTTCGTCAACACGCTTCACGCCCCCTTCAACGTGGGCACCATCGTCTATTTCGCCATCCTTATAGGTCTCATTGTTTGGGGACTGTGGTATACTGGCCAACGTGGCAAGATAGTTTGGAACACCGCTATCCTGTCGCTGATGTTCATCCTCATCGGCTATTCCTCGTTCTTTATGCTGGTGATTCGCGCCAACACCAACCCGCCCATCAATGAAAATGAGCCCAAGGACGCCCTTTCGATGCTCTCTTACCTGCGCCGTGAGCAATACGGCAGCTGGCCTCTGGTGTATGGTCCCTACTACAACGCCCCCATCACGGGCCTGAAAGACGGCACCCCCATCTACGTCAAGGACAAAGAAGCCGGACGATATGTCATCACCGATGACAACAAGCACAGCCTGCCTGAATATCCCAGCGAGATGAAGACCCTCTTCCCCCGTATGTGGAGCACGCAGAGAGGCTCACATGCCGAGATGTACGAAAGTTATCGCAAGAGCTCGAACGGCAATACCATCGGTGAGAACATGAGGTTCCGTAACTATCTCGGCGAGACCGTCACCGTCAGTAAGCCCACCTTCGGGCAGAACATGAAGTTCTTCATCGACTACCAATGCAACTGGATGTATTGGCGCTACTTCATGTGGAACTTCGTGGGACGTCAGAACGACATCGAAAGCCAGGGTGAGCTGAGCCACGGTAACTGGCTGAGCGGCATCAGCTTCATCGACAACGCCCGACTCGGCGACCAGGACAACATCCCCGCCTGCATGAAGAACCCCGGACGGACAACCTACTACTTCCTACCTCTGTTGTTAGGCTTAATCGGACTCTTCTGGCTGCTCAAGAACGACTTGAGGCAGAGCTGGATTATCTTCCTGCTCTTCTTCATGACGGGTCTGGCCATCGTCATCTACTTGAACCAGACACCGCAGCAGCCCCGTGAACGTGACTATAGCTACGCTGGATCCTTCTATGCCTTTGCCATCTGGATTGGCTATGGTGTCATCGCCCTCATCGACTTGTTCAACAAGCTGATAAGGAAAAAGACCATGGTCGCCACCGTGGCAGTAGGCTTGGTTTGCTTCTTGGCAGTGCCTTGTGTGCTGGCCTCCAACGGATGGGAAGAGCACAACCGCTCAGGCAAGACCTCGGCACGCGACTGGGCCCGCAACTACTTGGCACAATTGCCTCCCAATGCCGTCATCTTCACCCGTGGCGACAACGACACCTTCCCCTTGTGGTATGTCCAGGAAGTGGAAGGCTTCCGCACCGACGTGCGTGTCGTCAACTATATGTTGTCAAGCGGTTATTGGTATGCCCACCAGATGGGACGCAAGGTGTACGACTCGGAGAAGCTGCCCCTGACGCTGTCGCCCAAAGAATATGACAACGGTGTGAACGAAGACCTCCCCGTCGAAGTGGAAGAGTACTTCAGCGACAAGCGCATCGAGCTGAAGCAGCTCATCGACTTTATCCACAACCCCAAGGCTGTCAAGCAGTACTACGGCGTGACCTACAAATATATACCGTGCCGCAACGTGAAACTCACCGTCGACAAGGAAGCCTGCCTCCGCAACGGCATCGTTCCCGAGAGCATGAAGGACCGCATCGTCGACGAGATTGACTGGGAAATCAAGGACAGAAGGATTTGGAAGAACGCTCTGCTGCTTCTCGACTTCATGGCTACCAACAACTGGGAACGTCCGGTCTACTTCACCTCGTTCAGCGATATGTCTAAGGTACTTGGCATCGAGAAATACCTCCACATGGAGGGTCTCGCCTACCGTTTCATCCCCGTTGAAGCGGAAGACTACAACAATTATATTAAAGGTGGCGTCTACCGCGAAGGCAGCTACGACCTCTTGGTCAACAAGGCCCAATGGGGCAGCATGAACCAGGAAGGCGTGGTGCCCGACCGCGAGAGTGTCCGCAACTCCGTCTACGCACAGCAGTCCTACTCGCGCCTCGCACAGGCTCTGGTGAACCACGGTGAGTTCGACTCAGCCGTCATCGTGATGGACAAGTTCCAGGAGTTCTTCCCCAACGACAAGTTCCCCTTCGACATCCGCTGCTACCAGTTCCCCGAGATGTACTACATCTGCGGCGACACGTTGAAAGGCGACCAGTTTATGCGCGACATCGCAGGCAACTTCAGCGACAAGGCTCGCTACTATAACAACATGACGCCCTATTTCCGCGACTATTATGCTGAGGACATTGAAGAGGCCCTGAGCCTCCTCCAGCACTTCAGCGGAGTAGCACAGAAGTACGAACGTGATGAAATGTACGACTGGATTACCCAAAAGATGACCGAACAGATGATGTATTGATCGAATTTCCTAACTTTGCAAATCATTCACTAAACATAACAAACATGGCTAAAAACATCGAAGAGATCAAAGCCGCATTGGCCTCATACGGCATCACCGGCGCAAAGGACATTTACTATAACCCGAGCTACGAGCAGCTCTTCAAGGACGAGATGAATCCCGCTCTCGAAGGCTTCGACAAAGGCGTGTTGACCGAGCTCAACGCCGTCAACGTAATGACAGGCATCTACACGGGTCGTTCGCCTAAGGACAAATACATCGTCATGGACGCCAAGTCGAAGGACACCGTGTGGTGGACCACCGAAGGCTACAAGAACGACAACCACCCCATGAGCGAAGAGGTGTGGTCCCAAGTGAAGGACCTCGCCAAGAAACAGCTCAGCGGCAAGAACCTTTATGTGGTCGACGCTTTCTGCGGCGCCAACAAGGACACCCGCATGGCTGTGCGTTTCATCATGGAAGTAGCCTGGCAGGCACACTTCGTGCTGAACATGTTCATCAAGCCCACCGAGGAAGAGCTGAAAGAGTTCAAGCCGAACTTCACCGTCTACACCGCCTCGAAAGCTAAGGTGGACAACTACAAGGAACTCGGCCTGAATAGCGACACCTGCGTGGCCTTCAACGTCAGCAGCCGCGAGCAGGTGATTCTGAACACCTGGTACGGTGGCGAGATGAAGAAAGGTATGTTCTCGATGATGAACTACTACCTGCCGCTGCAAGGCATCGCCGCCATGCACTGCTCCGCCAACACCGACATGAAGGGCGAAAACACCGCCATCTTCTTCGGCTTGAGCGGCACGGGCAAGACCACCCTCAGCACCGACCCAAAGCGTCTCCTCATCGGTGACGACGAGCACGGCTGGGACGACGAAGGCGTCTTCAACTTCGAAGGCGGCTGCTATGCCAAGGTCATCAACCTCGATAAGGAAAGCGAGCCCGACATCTACAACGCCATCAAGCGCGACGCCCTGTTGGAGAACGTCACCGTGGACGCCAACGGCAAGATCGACTTCAAGGACAAGAGCGTGACTGAGAACACCCGCGTCTCCTATCCCATCGAGCACATCGAGAAGATTGTGAAGAACGTGCGTCCCATCTCGGCTGGTCCCGCCGCCAAGAACGTCATCTTCCTCAGCGCCGACGCCTTTGGCGTGTTGCCTCCCGTCAGCATCCTGACGCCCGAGCAGTGCAAGTACTACTTCCTGAGCGGCTTCACCGCCAAGTTGGCTGGCACCGAGCGCGGTATCACCGAGCCTACGCCTACCTTCAGCGCCTGCTTCGGCCAAGCCTTCCTCGAACTGCATCCTACTAAGTATGCTGAGGAACTGGTGAAGCGTATGGAGCAGAGCGGCGCCAAAGCCTATTTGGTCAACACCGGTTGGAACGGAACTGGCAAGCGTATCAGCATCCGCGACACACGTGGCATCATCGACGCCATCCTGGACGGCAGCATCGAGAAGGCCCCAACCAAGATGATCCCGTACTTCAACTTCGAGGTGCCGACTTCATTACCCGGTGTGGATCCGAACATCCTCGACCCACGCGACACCTATGCCGACAAGAACGCATGGGAAGAGAAGGCCAAAGACCTCTCCGGTCGCTTCATCAAGAACTTCGAGAAGTTCACGACGAACGAGGCAGGCAAAGCTCTCGTCGCCGCTGGCCCGAAGCTCTAATTGGACTCACGCAGTTAAAAACAACGAGCCGCCCCAATTGGGGTGGCTCGTTTGTAATTATTTCCCCAGAAGCCAATCACAAGCTTCTATACAATGAATGGTTTTGCCCTCCACCACAAGGTCTCGCGTGTCGCCATACATCATCACCAAAGTCAAACGGTCACATCGAGTTAGTGTCGATCCCTTCAACAGACCTCCTATCTCACGGTTGTACAGCCGTTTGCTGGGATTGCGAAAATCGTAGGTGACTTGAACGAGTTCGGTGACTCGGTTACGGTCGGTTAAGGCAAAATCAACTTCAAAAGACTTTGGCTGTTTGATATAATACAACTGTTCAGATTCGTACTGCAACCTCCGCATTAGTTCAATGGCAACAATGTTTTCCAAACGCCAGCCAAGGTTCTCCGTCTGCAAAGCATCCTCATGGTCGTCCACAAAAGCCGTATCAATGGCATAACACTTTCGACTAGTTTGTCGGTCAATGCTTTTATAGGAGAAGCGTGGCAAAATGCGTAACAGATAAGCTTCTTCAAGATAAGAGACATAATTCTTTACAGTGTGTATGGATTTGATTTGGTAGTCTTTTTTCAGCGTAGCGAATGAAAGTTCTTGGCAGAACTTGTCGAGTGTAGCATTGGCCATCTGTTGCAAAGTTGTTCTGTAACGAATTTTATAGCGCTTGCAGATGTCTTTTGTAAGGATGGCCTCAAGCAACGATATGATGTACCTTCGTTGGTTTTTCATGCGTATAGTTTCGGGGAAACCACCTTGTTTCATATATTGCTCCAAGGCATGGAGCCTCAATCCAGATGCTTTTGTGGTGAGGCTTGTGGTGTCAATATCTTTTGCGATGCAATATTCCTGAAACGAGAAAGGGAACAACTCTATTTGGTTATATCTTCCTGTGAGGTGGGTTGCCAAGTCGCTGCTTAAAAGATTGGCATTGCTTCCAGTGATGACCAAATGCAGTTTTTGTCGTAGCAAACGGTTGACAAACAAGTGCCATTTTGGTGCGTTCTGTATTTCGTCCATGAACAGACAGTCGAAATTGCCATATAGATTGTATAAGGCTTTCAGAATGTCGTTTAATTGTTCGGCTTTTAGATTGGCAAGATTTTCATCATCAAAATTGACGTATGCGAAATTTCGTTTGCTTTCCATCAACACTTTTTGGCACAATGTTGATTTTCCACAACGTCTCACCCCAATAACTATCTGGACAAGAGGACTATCCAAGTCGATTTCTTTTTCTTCTTTACGTGTGACGAAATGGGAGAAGTCGGTTTCCCGAAGCTCGTTCATTTGGTCGCGTAATATGACCTCAAAGTCTTTAGTTTCCATTATAAAATCAATTTTGACGCAAAAATAGTAATAATCTTTTAATTACAAGCATTAAACTGCACTTTTTGGAAAGTTTTTAGTACTCTAAACTGCACTTTTTGGAAGGTTTTTAGTACTCTAAACTGCACTTTTTGGAAGGTTTTGATGATTTCTCTGTACTATTGTGTACTGCTCGCAGAAATGTGGTAAGCTATTGAAAAGTGTAGTTTTTTGACCTTGATTTCTATTGAAAAGTGTATATTTGCAGCCTAAAATGTTATTGAAAAGTGTTTTTGGCCATGTTGTACAGGAAAATCAGCAAGGAAATTGAAGCGCATTTGACCTCGTCTTCTGACAAAATTTTGGTTTTGGAAGGTGCAAGACAAATTGGAAAGTCTTTCATTATCAGAGAAGTTGGAAAGAAGCTATTTAAGAATTTCGTGGAAATCAATTTTGCCGAAGACGATGAAGGTCCGCAACACTTCAAGAACATCCATTCCACCGAGGCGTTTTATTTCAACTTGAGCATGGTGGCCGGCAACCAACTCGGCAATGCGGACGACACCTTGGTCTTTCTCGACGAGATTCAAACCTATCCACAGTACCTCACCATGTTGAAATTTTTCCGTCAAGAACGTCGCTACCGTTTCATCGCCAGCGGCAGTTTATTGGGCATTGCCTTGCGGTCAACGACTTCCATTCCCGTTGGTAGCATCATCAGAAAGCAAATGTATCAACTTGATTTTGAAGAATTTTTGATAGCCAACAATTTCAACACGGATGCCATTTCCGCCTTAAGAGCCAAATTTCAAAACAAGGAAAGCCTTACAGAAGAACAGCACCAGCATCTACTTGGGTTATTTCGCCGCTATCTGCTCGTTGGCGGTATGCCCGATGCGGTGAACGTGTATTTGGAAACACACAACATCGTAAAAGTCAGGGAAATACAGAAATCTATTCGGGTTTTATACGGCGACGATGCCTCCAAATATGAACAGAATAGCCAAAAGCATTTACTGATTCGGCGGATTTACGACATGATTCCGTCACAGATGGAAAACAAGAAGAAACGAATTGTGGCCAAGGACATCCGAGACAAGGAAGGCGACCGTTTCATGCAATATCAGGAAGAGTTTGAATATCTTATCTCATCGGGTATCACGCTAGATGTACATGCCGTTTCCAATCCGCGTTTCCCACTGAGCGAGAGCGTACATAAAAACCTGCTGAAGCTCTACCTGAATGATGTCGGAATGCTGACGGCACAATTGTATCGCAACAATCTGCGCCCAGTCCTCGATGACGAAAGAAGCGTGAACCTCGGTGCCGTTTATGAAAGCGCCGTCGCTCAGCAACTGAAAGCCAACGGGCATCGACTATTCTACTACGACAACCGCAAGAAGGGCGAGGTGGATTTCCTCATCGACGACTATTCAAGCACGAGCATTCTCCCCATTGAGGTGAAATCGGGAAAGGATTATACGGTACACAGTGCCTTGAACAATCTGCTCTCCACACCTGACTATCAAGTTCATTCGGCCATCGTGCTTTCCAACGACAGAGAAATGCGGCTGGAAGAAAACATCTTATACATGCCAGTTTATTTCACGATGTTTTTGGATTCACAAGGGGAATCGGATAGGATGGAGTTTTAACGGATAGGTTATAATCAAATCTGCTTTTTTCAAATGATTTAGTATATGACATTGATATAAGTTTAGCAAATCCTATTTCACGCAGAATCCGCAGAAATATAAAACAACGAGCCGCCCCAATTGGGGCGACTCGATTGTTACTACCTTTCTCCCGCTATGATTTTTACTGCAACAATTGCAACAAACTGCAACAGACTCAGCCGGCAAGCTTGAACTTGCGGATGTATTCGTCTGTCTTACTGAAACTTCCAGTGTGGTCATCAAAGACGATGTACTTTCTGTGCATCCAGCTACGCAGGGTGGACTCTCCGTCACCTCCTTTACCTTGGTTAAGCCTAAGGTTGAGGTACTGCTCACGAGTAAAGGCGTCAGGGAGCAGGTTGAGCAGGTTCTTTGGACCACGTTGGCGCTGCATCGCCGCTTCTTCATCCAGCTCGGTTTCGAGCTGCTGGCCGAAGTAGAGCATCTTGCACCAGAGGTCGTACTCCTGACTCCACCGAATGAAGTCGGCGAAGGTCTCGTCCCAGCGGCAGCCGTTGGCCACATACAGCACCATCCCCTTGAGCCAGGCAATCACGTTGGCTCTGTAGCTCAGCACACGGTAAGCCTCCGACTCGTAAAGCTTAACCCGATCCTCGTTCTCGTTCCTCATGGCGAGAGCCTGTTGGGTCGACTCCTCACAACCGATGAGCCCGTTGGCGGCTTCCAGATGTTCGATGTAGGGTTTCAGCTCGTTAGCGAAAGCCTCGTCGTAGATGCCCATGACGGGAGGCGTGTGGTCTTCCTCGTCGCGGATGATGGTCGAGAGGTCCAGGCGGCTCAGGGTGCCGTCGTTCACCATCGTCAAGAGGAACCTGTAGGCGTTGGTGGGGGTGGTGGAGGCGTTGAAGTTCCAGCGCAGGGGTGCGATGCCTGTGACGGCGTCGCTTCCCACGCGTTCCTGTCCCATCAGCGCGTTGTCGAAGGCCTTGCGGATGAGCAGACCCACCTCGCCAGGAGTACGTTTGGTGGTCACCTTCTTCAGGGCGTCAATCTCGTCCACGAGGGTGTAGAGGTAGCGTTGACCGTTGTTGTTGGCGTCGATGACGCGCTGGTTGAAGGCGGCGTCGGTCAGGTTGTCGCCGAGCATCTGGATGCAGATGTCGTTCGGGCGTGGGATACGCATCCTCATGCCGAAGCTCATCTGTTTCCATTCCGCCTCGCGTTGGCGGTTGGGGAGGTCGCGCAGGCGGATGTCCTCCATGATGAGCTCAATGGGCTTCTTGATGCAGCCCTTGCCGACGGATTGACGTCCGATGAGCACGTTCATGAAAGTGGCCTCATGGTCGACATTGTCCCAGTAGCGGAACTTCACGCCGTGCAGATGCGCCGCGAGTGCGGGAAACACGGCGGCAGCCACAGCGGGCTTGTAGTACGAGGGCACGTTCTTGGTGAGCAGACCGATGAGGGCCGGCAGTTCCTGTGGCATTTCAGGCGGCATAGCGATGCCGCAGTTTTCATTAAATTTTGTCATGATGTTTTGGTTTTGGTGGTTAATAAATAAGGTTGATTTTTGAGGTTAGAGTTAAGTCAATGCTAAGTCAATGTTGAGTCAATGTTGTATCAAGGTTGTATCAAAGTTAGACCCTTGTTGAGTCAGTGTTAGGCCGGAGTAAAGTCAAAGTTAGACGAATTTTGGTTTTTGGCATCATTTTCGGTTGACGTTTTTGGTTTTGGTGCTGCAAAGATACGACAAATTTCCGTGCTTTACGAATAATAAGGCAAAAAGTTATTTGTATGCAACCAAATTTTTTCTAAATCATTGACAAGCATCTATATACACCCTGTTTTTCTCTGATTTCAGGGAGAATCAGGTAGCATTCAGGTAGGAATCAGGGAGGAATCAGGGAGCGGTTTAGGGGATTTGTTGCAGTTTGTTGCAGTTGTTGCAGTTAAAAATACAGAGAGAGAGTTTTCTTTTTTACTATTTTTGCACCTAATACTAAAATGCGAGTTCAAAACAATCATCATTAAAACTCAAAGCAATGAAAAAGAAACACCTTTTCCCTATGTTGCTGGTCTTAGTAGGACTGGTTCTTTCGTTCAAAGCAAACGCCCAAAATGGCAAGCCTCAACCTCTCACCCAAGAGGAATTTGAAGCCCTCTGCCCTACCCCGCCCATGGGCTGGAACAGTTGGAACAAATTCGGCTGCAACGTCAGCGAACAGCTCCTCATGGAGGCCGCCGACGCTATGGTCGCCTCGGGCATGAAGGACGCAGGATACGAATACATTGTCGTGGATGACTGCTGGCAAATTGACCGCGATGCGGACGGCAACATCGTCTGCGACCCCGAGCGTTTCCCACACGGCATGAAGTATGTGGCCGACTACATCCACTCCAAAGGCTTGAAATTCGGTCTCTACTCTTGCGTCGGCACCCACACCTGCGCTGGACGACCGGGCAGCATGGGTCATGAATACCAAGACGCGCTTTACTATGCCCGCAATGGGGTGGATTACCTGAAATATGACTTCTGCAACAACCGACAGACCAATTCAAAGACGGCTTACACCATCATGCGTGAAGCCTTGAAAGAAGCCGGACGCCCCATCGTGTTCAGCATCTGTGAATGGGGCAGCACCAAACCTTGGGAATGGGGAAAAGGCATCGGTCACCTCTGGAGAGCCACAGGCGACATCATCAACCTTTGGGACGGCAAGGAAGACTGGGGCGGTCACGGAATGGTCAATATCATCAATCTTGTGCAAGACCTCTATTCTTACAATGGTCCAGGTCATTGGAACGACCCTGACATGCTGGAAGTCGGTAACGGCGGGATGAATACCATCGAAGACCAAAGCCACTTCTCCATGTGGTGTATGCTGGCTGCACCTCTTATGGCTGGCAACGACCTCAACAACATGAGCGACGACACCCGCCGCATCCTCACCAACAAAGACGTCATCGCCATCGACCAAGACCCACTTGGCATTCAAGCCCATCTCTCCATAGCCATGGGTGACAGGCAGATATGGGTGAAACAATTGGCCAACGACGAATGGGCTGTGTGTTTCTTCAATCGTGGCGAAGATGCCTGGGAGCTCAACTTCAATTGGAACGACATTCCCGAATTACGTGCAACCGGTAAGGACTATAAAGTGTATGACTTGTGGCAGCACAAGACCATCGCCAAATCAACGGCGAAGAATGTGGTCTCCAGCATTCCCTCACACGGCGTGCTGATGGTGCGTTTGACGCCATAAACGCAAATTTTACTATTTTTGCACCTAATATTAATAAGCGAAATCAAACAAAACAATCATCATTAAAACTCAAAACAATGAAAAAGAAACACCTTATCCCTATGTTGCTGGTCTTCGTCGGATTGGCAGCTCTTTCTTTCACCTTGGCCACTGGCGTCACCTTGAGACTTCAACCCAAGCAAGGCCAAACCTACACCGCTACCTCAAAAACAAACGCGATGACTATGATTGAGATGCAAGGACAAACCATGAGCATGTCACAGTCCATGGAAGTCAGGCAGTCGTTCAACGCGAAGAAAGTCACCGAGACACAGAGCGATTTTGAAACGCAGATTGAGGCCATCAAGATGTCCATGTCGCAAATGGGCATGAAACTTGAATACGACTCAGAGCACCCTGAGAAGACCAGTCCCATGCTGGCAGGTCAGACCAAAGAGTTTGAGAAAGCCCTCAATAACCCCACCCCCATCTCCTACGACGCAACGGGACACCTCGTCGGCGACAGCATCGACATGGACATGAACCAACTTTCTAACGCCATCATCGAGCTCCCCGAAAAGGAAGTAACCGTTGGCAGCAAATGGAACTCCAAGAAAACACAACACGTCAGCAACACTGAAATCGTAGTGAATATGGAGTACACCGTTACTGCCATTTCCAAGAAAAGCGTAGATGTTAGTTTCACTGGCACAGTCGATTCAAAGGATGTCACTGGCACCTACAACGGCACTGCCTCCATCCATCCCCAGACGGGCTTGGTGACTGCCAGCACCACAAAGTCGAATATCTCCATGACCCTCAACGAGCAAGGAATGAGCTTGCCTATCACCGTGGTGGGCACCTCGACAATCGAAGTGAAATAAGACTTCAAACCGGCCCCAATAAGAAAAGCCCGCCGAATTCCTTCAGCGGGCTTTTTCATTCTCATTGTTGATGCCAATCAGTTCAGCATCACGGGCATCAGCAGCATCAGCAGGTCTTCTGCCTCGTTCTCGTTCTCCACGGGAGTGAAGATACCGGCACGGTTGGGAGCCGACATCTCGAGTTTCACCGACTCAGAGTCGAAATTGGCCAGCATCTCCTGCAGGAAGCGTGAGTTGAAGCCGATTTCGATGTCGTCGCCCTCGTAGCTGCACGTCAGGCGTTCCTTAGCCTCGTTGTAGAAGTCGATGTCTTCGGCAGTCAAAGTGAGCTCTTGACCAGCAATGCGGAAGCGCACCTGATGGGTGGCCTTGCTGGAGAACACTGCCACACGGCGAATGGCCGAGAGGAAGGTCTGACGGTCAATGGTCAGGAGGTTGGGGTTTTGCTTCGGGATGACTGCGTCGTAGTTGGGATAACGGCCCTCAATGAGGCGGCAAATCAGCTGATAGTCGCCAAACACAAACGAGGCATTGGTCCTATTGAACTCAATACGCACCGGCTCGTCGGCAAGGGTCGTCAAGATGCTCTTCAGCTGGTTGATGGGCTTCTTGGGCATAATAAACGATGCCACCACATCCGACTTCACATCCATCCTTCTGTAGCGCACCAGCTTGTGGGCATCGGTGGCCACAAAAGTAAGATGGTTTTCGGTCATCTCCATCAACACACCCGACATGATGGGACGAATCTCATCCGTACCTGTGGCAAAAACGGTCTTCTCGAAGCCCTTGGCCAACACGTCAGCGGGAATCTCCCAGACGGCTGTATCAGCCATTGCAGGCAGCTGCGGGAACTCATCGCTCTTGTGACCGGCCAGTTTGTAGCGTCCTTCGCCAGCAATCAGCTCGACAGCAAGCGTGCTGTTATCCACCGACACCGTAATCGGCACATCGGGGAAGTTCTTCATGATTTCGAGGAGCAAGCGGGCCGGGATGGTCACTTCGCCTGTACCCTCCACCCTATCAGGAACAAGGCAGACCGTCATGGTCACGTCAAGATCCGACGAGGTGATTTTCAGCTGGTTTTCGTCTAAATGGAAGAGGAAGTCATCCAGAATGGGCAAGGTGTTCTTCGAGCCGATAACGCCGCTTAAGGCTTGCAGGCTCTTCAACAATTTGATGCTTGATATTATGAATTTCATCGCGTTATAGTTTGTTTATTCTTTTCAGATTTGAGCTTGTAAAAATACGAATAATAGAAACACGGCTGCATTTTTTGTCGAAAAAAAGTGAAATATCAGTATCCTCCAACGCCGATGCCCGCGTATTTCAAGCGGTTGAGGAAGTCGAGCATCGACTCGTAAGGCACCGCGACATACTGGAATTGTTGCCCATTCTTAGTCCGTGTGCGATTCTTCTCCTTGGTCTCCGACAAACGTTGGTTGACGTCACCGAAAGTACAATGCACCTGGAACTGTCCGTCGCCAGCATTATAGTTGATATAAGTCTGGAACATGTCGTTCTGGAAATAATAGGTGATATTGCCTAAACGTCTGTCAAACATTACATAACCGTCGACGTACTTGTTCACGATATGGTTGCCGAAGTTACCCAAACCGATTTTGCCCACCGATAGGAAGGCATGGAGTTTGTCGTTCCAAACCATCTTCAAGTCGGGGATGACAATCGTGTTGCTGTAGAAATCGGAGGACCTCATCTCCGGATAGCCACCCGACAGCTCTATGCTGTTGAGTAACTCCCCTGTCTTCTCCTCGTTGTTTTCCGAGCGGAAATAAGGCAGATAGTTCGTCTGTGTCAGGTCGATGGACATTCCCACGGCATTGGTAAAGACCTCTGCCATTGCCTCCATCGCCTTGTCGTCGAACACAGGAGCATTGAACACGTTGAGTCCCTGAAGCGTAAGGCTGTCGTTGGGATATTGCGTATAGTCTCCGTAAACGGCAAACTTCGCCAAGGGTGTTTCAAAGCCCAAATCCGTCGTCCCGTGACCCGTAATCACTCCACGCGAATCCAGCTGGAGCTTGGCGTCGTATTGGGTAGTATCCGTCACCACAAAGCACAGGCTATCGGCATTAAACCAAAGCATTCCGCCTGACGGAGCCGCCTCGTCGGTATTCGCCCTACCCTCAAGAGGTGTGAGGAAGGAGCCGAAATAGCCACCATCAATGGCCAACTCGTAATAGAGTCCGTTGCACATGTTGGGTTCCTCTTCGCGGATGGCATTAATATTAATAGGTATGCGGATATCATTAGGATTGATTGTGACGGCTGATGCGAACCAATTGTTCAGCGCAGAGATGGTCGTGTCTGAAACCGGCTCAGCGCCACCCTCTTCAAAAGCCAGCAAAGCATAGTGTCCGTCATAATAACCGTATGGCTCTTGGGCATCCAAAGTCAATTTGCCTTGGAAACCGAACTGGGTGCTTAACTTGAACTCGTCCGCCTCTGCGATAGTGGCACGGGCTATCGTCACGCCTTCAACTGGGCTAATGGTATCGAAACGGACCGGAGTGTTCTGTCCCGCTTGGTTGGTATAGTCCCAAACGCCGTGCGCCAAATAGTCCTTACGGCTACGAATGTTGACCACAGCATCCTTGAAGAGGTGGTATCCGTTCAGCGTATCCGCCAGCAGTTCGCCATTGATGGGCTCCAGATTCGACTCGGCATCGATGTCGACATCGTGAGTATAAGGGAACACAGCGGCATCGGCCACACGAATGATTTTCACATCGTGGGCGTGAATCACATAGTTGGTCATATCGTATTCCGCGCTCATGCTGTAGAATTGCAGCGAGTCCTGACCGGGAACCAAGGAAATGAACTTGGAGGCATTACTATGAATCGCCAACAACTCTTCATGTGTGGTAGCCGCCGCATAATCGCCAAAACTCTCAACGGGGTTATAGACATGCAAACTGTTGGTGGCCATATCCCACTCGGCTTCCTTCAGCGAACAGATATAATGGTTCATCGGGAAGTCGAGGTTACTGGTCTGGTCGAGATAATCATATTTCACCTTGGCGGCGTCGAAGTCCATGTTGGCGCGGTAGTTACTTGCCGAGAAAGCCACGCTTGATGTGTCGGCGGAATAAAGCAGGAAATCGGCGGAGTCGGCGACAAAGGTACGTGAGTCAAAAGCGAAATGGTCGGAGTCGAACTCGGTGAGACCATATTTCAACTGTCCGTCGGCAGAATAGCCTTCTGGTGTCAGCGTGGTCTTGCCTGAGAAGTAGGTGTCGCCGTACAGACAAATCGGGTTGTCGATCGTCTGTGTGGTGAGTTCGGGCTTACGCACGTCCCACTTCATTCTTAGGGCATTGGCATTGGCCGTAGGATACATCGTGCCGTCGGCCCTCGGCACCAACTTGAACTGGTTGGTCACCGCCGTCACGGAGTCGGGATACATCAGGAAGACATCCGACTTGAATTCGGCGGTCTGATAGTCCAACTGCCCGTTGCCGTAGAAACCGCTTGAGGAGAGGTGAACCGTATTGTGAAGCTGACCCAGACCCTCGTACATCGGATAGCTGTCCGATTCATTCTTTCCAATCTGATGGTCGAAGCCCAGGCTGTAGTCGTCGGTCACCACAAGCGGCTCAATGATGTTGGGCAAGATGCCTGCCGACACCAACTCACCTTCAAAGCGCACCTTCTTCATGGAAAGGTCGTTGAGGCTGTCGACCACAAAGGGATAGAGGCTGTAGTAGAACTTGCCCTCCAAATCGTCAGCGTTCTGCACTGAGTCGAGGCTGCCGGGATGGAACACGCCGCCATTGATTTTGCGGTAGAACTTGAAGCCCTCGGCATCGCTGTGGAAGATGGGGTACTCTGGCGTGTTGTAGCGGCTCGACTTGTTGTCGCCCCTGTCAATCTCCAAACGGCCTTTCAGCCTTTCCAGCGTACCGTCGACGGGGACAATCTGTCTTCCGTCGCGGGCATAGAAGCGCAGCGAGTCAATCTTGTTCATGTTGATGGTGAAGTCCTCGTAGTTGAACTCACTGTCCTTGGTGAAGAACTCAAACATACCTGCAAGGATACCGCCCGAGAAGCTGAAGTCGTGGTTGCGCTTCAGGGTGATGCGTCCGTTGTCAGGCACAATCACCACGTGTTTCCTGTCGCTCAGCGAGATAGCCGAGCTCTCGATGCCGTCAATCGTTGAGGTGATGCCGAACACCAGCAAGTCGTTGGTGTTCAAATCAAGGCGCACGTTGGGTTGGCGTCCGTTGGTGACGGTGTGGAAGGCAATCACGTCGAAGTCGATGTTCTCGCGCGACGACTCAATCACATCGTAGAAACGCGGCAACACCAAAGCGGTTCTGTTGTCGGCGTAATACTCTACGTAACCCTCGGCCTGCAGGCGCAGCAGCATGGAAATCACCTGCTCGATGGGGAATTTGAGGTAGGCGGCAAAGTCGGCCACATAGAAGAAGTTGGGATTGTCGCCATAGTAGCCTTTCAGGAACTTCTCAAGCCGTATCATGGGATGGGTGCCGTCCAATCCGCGTAGCATCTCGAAGTCCTCGTTGCGGAAGTAGTTGACACTCATCAGCTCGCCCTCGCTTCGCGGGTTAACGCCTTCCATACGTCTGAAATCCACCACATTGCCGTCGATGTTCCAATACATGGCTTCCACGAAGATGTCGACCCCGTGGAAATAATCGTGGAAAGGCGCGTCGCCATAATCCTTCTCCGAACGGTAAATCATCATCGTCCGGTTCTTGTTGTTGTAGCGGAATCCCAAGTCGTTATGGTAGATGGAGTCAAAGACAATGCCCTGATCCGTGGTGTCGTTCAGAAAGACGCGGAAGGAGACATGGTCGGAAACCAGCAGCTCCTCCATCGACATCACAAAGCGCTGCGCCTCGGCGCGAACCACTTCCCTGCCCTTCTGACGGAAATGAAACACAGCCTTGTTCTCCACACCGCCAAACACGTCCACCTGATTGCCCATCATGCCGATACCGCCTTCAAAGTCAACGCTCGGAAGGATATTGGGAATCACATAGTCGGAGCGGTAGGAGCGCACGCGGGGAAACATCGTCTTCTCGTTGGGGGCGTTCACCAGCACCTTGTCCTCGAAACGACCCAGGATAGGCTCCTTGAAATACTGCTGGTCGTTGAACAGCACCGAATCGATGGCGTATTCCGAATGGCTCAGGTTCAGGGTGTAATGCTCAGGCAGAACCACGTAAGCCTTCTCAGGGGAAATGTCGAAGCGCGACCAGTCGGCGCGTCCTCCTTTTCCCTCCCAACGGTTGTCGTCGAGATAGAAGGTGCCTTGCGTCTGTTTGATTACCGACTCGTCTTTCTGTGAGGCCAAGGCCAGACTGCCGTTCGCCGTCAGCTTAAACTCGTCTTTCGAAGGGAAACCTATCTTGGCTTCACGCAGCATCCACTTCGAGTTACCTTTTGCCGAAAGGGTCTTCTCAACCAATACCGCCCGACATGAAGCCAGGTATTTCTCCATGCCGTTCAGCGACTTCTGCGCCTTTGTGTCGGTATAGGTCAGCCAGTTGTTCACATCCTGATGCGACAGTCCGCAAGCCGGCACCCTCAGCACCAGTTCGGTGAAGTGGAAGATGTTGGCATAGGCCTTCGGACCGCTCTTGGCGTGAAACAGCTCGCACAGGCGAATCACCATCGCTGCGTCCTGACTATTATAATAGGTGTTCCACACCTCGGCGAGATTGTTCATCATCACCGCAGCCTCGTCACGGTCCTGTTTCTGGGTTCCCGTGTTCAGATAGGCCCCCAGCTCGTCGAAGAACTGAGCTTTGTCGGTGGAGAAAAAAGCCTGAGCCCAGGCGGGTGTCGCCCCTATCATCAACAGCAGAATGGCGAATAAGAATCCCTTCTTCATATCGGTTTAAGTATTAGTGTTTCAATTTTTCACAAACTCGGCAGCCACCCAGTTGTTGCGGCTCAGGTGGCGGCAATAGCGCAGGCCTATCCTCTCGGCCTCGGCCTTGATACTGTCCAAGTCTTCGGTATAGAAGCCGCTGAAAAAGATACGGGCTTCGGGGTTCATTGCCGCGACATAACAGTGCATATCCCGCAAAAGAATGTTGCGGTTGATGTTGGCCAGCACCACGTCGAAGCTGCCTTGAATGGAATGGGCATCTCCAAGAACGATGTCTATGTCCTTCACGCCGTTCAACTCGCAGTTGGTAAAGGCGTTGCGGTAGGCCCACTCGTCGTTGTCGATGGCGACGGTTGTTGCGGCGCCGAGCTTTTTGGCCAAGATAGCCAGCACCGCTGTGCCGCTACCCATATCCAAGACCGCCTTCCCGCGAAAGTCAGTCTCCAGCATCAAGGTGATGATTTGGGAGGTGGTCTCGTGGTTGGCTGTGCCGAACGACATCTTGGGTTCAATCACCAAATCGAACTCAAAGCTCGGGTCGGGCTCATGGAAAGGAGCCCTGACGCGGCACCTCTCGTTCACCACGACAGGCTGATAGGAAGCCTCCCATAGCTCGTTCCAGTCCTTGTCGGGCATCTCCTCCACGCCCAGCAGCTTCACGCCGGAGAACGGAGGCTCCGTCAGCAGACGCTCCACCGCGCCCTCATCATGGTGTTCGGCAGTGCAGTAGGCCTTCAGCCCCATCATGTCGTCCATGAAGGAGTCGAAGCCCAGCTCGGCCAACATCGTCGTCAGCATATCGTGCTGGATGTCGGACGAGGGCTCGGTAAAGGTGTATTCAAATGTTTTCATTCCTCTCCAATATGTGAGGCCTGGTGGCAGATAGAGACGAAGTCGTCGACCTTCAGCGAGGCGCCACCAATCAAGCCGCCGTCCACGTCGGGCTGCGAGAAGAGCTCGGTAGCGTTCTTGGCGTTGCAGCTGCCACCGTAGAGGATACGGATTTCATCGGCAGTGGCCTCGTCATAATGCTCCTTGATGAGGGAGCGGATGAAAGCGTGCATCTCCTGAGCCTGCTCGGGAGTGGCGGTCTGGCCCGTACCGATGGCCCAAACGGGTTCGTAGGCAATCACCACGTCATAGATGGCATCGCCGTCGAGGTGGAACAGGCCTTTCTCGATCTGTTCACGCACCACGTCGAAGTGGCGACCAGCCTCGCGCTCCTCCAACACCTCGCCGACACAATAGATGGGCGAAATGTTGTTCTCAATCAGGCGGTTGATCTTCATGGCCAGCATCTCGTTGGTCTCGCCGAAGTACTTGCGTCTCTCGCTGTGACCCACGATGCAGTAGTCCACTTCCAGGGATTTCAACATCTTGGCCGACACTTCGCCCGTATAGGCGCCTTTGTCGAAAGCGCTGCAATTCTGTGCGCCCACGTTGAAGCTTTGTTCCTCAGCCTCCCAGTCGGTGAGCATTTCCAGATACGGGTAAGGCGGGCAGATGATGACTTCACAATTTAGTTCTTCCATTTCGTCAAAGCGGTCGAGGATGCCATCGACCAGTTCTTCAGCCTCATCAAAAGTGAGGTTCATTTTCCAGTTTCCTGCTACGATTTTGCTTCTCATTGTATTCAAGATTTAAGATTAATAATTCAAGATTTTGATTCCACAAAAATAGGAATTATTTGAACACCAACCTGCATCGGCAGACCTCAACTTCTTTCCCCGTAGATGGCTCCGTCTTCACCAGCCGGACACAGTATTCCATCTCGGCGGTCTGCTCGCGATAGAAACTCAGGCGGTCGCCTTGATGGGCTTCGGCGACGTAGGCAATCTCGAAACGTTTCAGACGGTGTTCACGATACCAGGCAATGTCCCACAGGTCAAGGACGTGCTCGATGTACTTCACCGAGTTGACGTGCCCGTTGATGTCTATATCATTATAATGTATGTCGATGGCGCGGACAAAACCGGCGTTTTCCGACATCTTCACACGCCCGCCTTTCTCGATGGGGCAAGGCTTGTCGGTCACAATCCAGTTGTTGATGGCGCCGTTGTCGATGGCGTAGATGTCGGTGGGCTGGCGCGACTCGGTGTCAATCATCGCCCAGATGGAGCGGCCGTAGCCATAGACGCGGCCCTTGCCGTCCGACACGCAGAAATTGCGGCTGGTGAAGTACCGCATGGCGCTTTCCACCCAGGTCTCCACGGTATAGTGCTCATGCTGGCCGGGCATCTCCTCCATCTCGATGGCGAGTCGCGACAGCACCCACGAGCGCTTGATGGTCATCAGGTATTTCATCCCGAAGCCTCGGTCGGTGGAATGAAAGTCAGCCGCGTTCAGCATCTGATTGCCAAGATGGCCGAGAAACATCCTCCCCGAAAAGTCGCAGTGGAAGGGCTCAGCGATGAATTGGTATGTTCCTACTTTATCCATTTTCAATTTCTTTCGGCTGCCACGATGTGACAGCCCTACATTTCTTTCGGCTGCCACGATGTGACAGCCCTTATTATTCGGCTGCCACGATGTGACAGCCCTACAACTAACTGATTCTCACACGCGGGTCGATAAACCCGTAGATGATATCCACGATGATATTCACGATAATCAGCATGACGGCGATGAGCAGCACCGCGCCCATGATGACAGGGAAATCGTATTTGTCGAGCGCGTCGACCACCACCACACCGATGCCTTTCCAGTCGAAGACGTACTCGACGAAGACGGCACCCGCCAACAACGAGGCAAACCAACCCGACACCGCCGTCACCACAGGATTCAAGGCGTTGCGCAGGGCGTGGATGCAGATGACGCGGACAGGCTTCAAGCCCTTGGCCCGTGCCGTGCGCACATAGTCCATCGACATCGCCTCAAGCAAGGAGGTGCGGGTCAGCTCGGTCACTACGGCCAAGGGGCGCATCCCGAGCGTCAGGGCGGGAAGGATGAGGTTGCGCAGGCTGAGGAACTCTCCCCTGCCGTATTCGTCCACCGTGTAGAGGCTGCCCGTCATGCTGAGGCCCGTATGGTGCTCCAGCAGGAAACCGAAGACCCAAGCCATCAGGATGGCGGCGAAGAACGAGGGCAACGACATTCCAATGGTGGTGACGAACAGCGTCAGCTTGTTGAGGAAATTGGTGTTGATCACCGCCGTCAGGATGCCGATGGCCAGACCCAGCACCATTGCAATGGAGATGGACACAAAGGCCAGCAGCAGGGTATTCGGGAACGCCTCGCCCAGAATGTCGGACACCTTGCGCTTGCTTTGGTACGACATCCTCAGATAAGGGGCTTTCAGCACGATGGCGGTCGAGCCTATCGTCGCCAGTCGGGTGTATCGCCCAATCTTCTCGAGCTTCTGCTTGCCTTGCGCTATATTATAAAAGGAGAGCGGCACCAAGTCGTTCAAGTAGTCGACATACTGCTTGCCGATGCTCTGGTTCAGTCCCAGCTCCTCGCGGATGGCGTTCACCGACTCCTGGTCGGCACGTTGGCCGAGCATCATCTGGGCGGGGTCGCCGGGGAGGATGTTGAAGAGCAGAAACACCAGCGTCGCGACGCCCCAAAGCACCGCGATACCGTATAACAATTTCCTGATGATATAGGCTCCCATGGCTTTTTACTTCACTTCTAGATTGCTTCGTCGTTCCTCCTCGCAATGACGGCCAAGTCGTTATTCAACAAATAATCGTTCTAACTTTTTCCCTTGAGGGAAGTCCACCGAGCTCCATTTGTCTTTCACCAGTCCGTTGTCGAGCCAGATGAGTCCGGGATTGGAACGCACAATCGGCTTGATTTCGAGCTCGTCGGCATAATACACCTCGTAAAGGAAATCATATTTCTCGCGCAGCTGCTCCACCAGCTCGGGCTCGTTGGCTACCGTCCAGATGACGGTATAGCCCTTGCTGTCAGCCGCTTCCGTAATCAGTCGGGTCTTCTCCCAGTCTTTCTCACTGACCTCGTTCAAATCGCTCGAGGTGAACATCAGCAGGTTCTCGGTGTTGAGAATCATGTCGGTGACGTCGTTGCCGTCCTCGTCCAAGGCACTAAACCCAAGAAAGTTGGCGCCGCCTTCGCTTCTTTGGTCGACAAACTCCCACTGGCTCATCCACACCGAGTCGTTCCAAGGATAGTTGGGCGAGAGGTATTCCTGCGTCTCCCCTGTCGCCTTGTTTCGGTAAGTCAGATAGATGCGCGTCGCTTCCTGCGGCTCGGTGTTCATCTGTCGGCCCACCTTCCAGTTCATGAAGTCGACGACGGGCAGGTGACGATAGTTGTAGACCTCGAAACCCAAAAAGGCCAGCGCGTAGGCACAGCCGATGGCAAACTGGATGACGGGCTTCAGTCCGTTCTTCAGCTGCTTGTTGCACAGTATCAACGGTATCAGCACGGCGTCAATCACGAGGTTCTTGTAGAAGGTCTGCCAGTTGCTCATCTTGACGGCGGTGCCGAAGCAGCCGCAATCGGGCACCAGGTCGTACAAGGCGTCAAACAGGGTCGTCACGGTGAAGAATATCATTAATAAGGTGGCGCCCAGCACCGCCAAGCGGGGGAAGATGTTCGTCATCAGGCAGATGCCCACGATAAACTCAGCCAGAATCATCAGCATGGCCAAAACCAGCGCGAGGTCGTTGAGCCACGTGATGCCATAGACGGCAAAATAGTCAAGCATCTTGTATTTCGTGCCGAGGGGGTCGACGCCCTTGGTGAAGCTGCTGAAGATGAAAAGGGCACCGACCAAGAGGCGACAGACGAGCAAGACCTTAGACGGCTTCGCTTCGCTCGCACGACAAAGCCTGCCACCATAGACGGCCAACAGCACGTTGGCGATCAGCACCACAAGAAACCACAGCGAATAATTCGGCAGGAAATAAATCCCCACCGCCGAGGCCAGAGCCACAGCAATACTGACCCACGGAATCATCTTTTTCTTTTCCATCATTCTTTCTCGCTCAGCAGTATCAGGGCAAACACTGCGTAGTTAATCATATCGTAATAGTTGGCGTCGAGGCCTTCGCTGACAAGGGTCTTGCCGCCGTGGTCCTCGATGCTCTTGGTGCGCAGCACCTTGCTCATGATGAGGTCGGTGATGGAGCTGACGCGCATATCGCGCCAGGCCTCGCTGTAGTCGTGGTTCTTGCGGGTCATCAGCTCGTAGGCCTCGTTGGTCACCTGGTCGTACAGCTTGGTGGCCTCCTCAGCCGTCAGGTCGGGCTGGTCGACCACGCCGCGTTGCAGCTGAATGACGCCCATCGCCGCATAGTTGACGATGCCGATAAACTCAGGCTCGACGCCCTCGTCCACCATACGCTCGGCGGCGGTCTGCAGGGTGCGGATGCGTTTTACCTTGATAAAGATTTGGTCGGTAATCGATGGGGTGCGCAGGATGCGCCAGGCGGGGCCGTAGTCCTTCATCTTGTCGACAAACATCTTGCGGCACTCGGCCAACACCTCATGAAACTGGGTTTTTGTATCTTTGTTTTGCATGACAACAATTCTTTGGTTTTACGCCACTTTAAGCAAGTCAAGGATGGAATACACACGGCTCATGTGTTCGAAGGTAAAGTACTGGTCGTCCAGAATCATCCATTCGTTGCGTTCCTTGAGCGACATCTGCTTGATGTCAGGGAACATCGAAACAGGGACGGCAATCTCGCGACCATCCGTCAGCCGGACGACAAACATACCCCGACGGGCAGTGAAGTCCATATCCTTGATACCTACGTTTACGTTTGGGATCTTACACATGTCGTAATTTGATTAACGCTGCAAAAATAAACAATTCCACCAAACGCGGCCGACCTTTCGGACAAAAAAGCATCCGCCCGACCCCTCCGAGGGTTTTGAACCTTCGGAGAAGCCGGACGGATAGATTTTTACGGTGAGGGCCTGCGGCCTTTCTGATTATTCGCCTTCAGGGCCTTCGTTGCCGTTGTTGCCACCGCCGCCTGTGTTGCCGCCGGTATTGCCGCCGGTGTTGCCGCCGGTGTTGCCGCCAGTGTTGCCGCCGGGAGTTTCACCGCCAGTGCCTGAGCCTGACGAAGTGCCGCCGGGTTCCTCGCCCTCTTCGGTCTTCTTGGTGTTTGGCAGGTAGGTCCATTGCAGGTCTTCGGCCACCAGCACATTGCGGCGCTTATCTTTACGACCTGTCGACACCATCTCAGGGCGGAACTGCACCTTCACGTTGGTGATTTGGTCAGCCGAAATCTTCTTCTGGTCTTCCACACCCGTCTTGGTACACTGCACCGCGAGGTAGAATGTGCCGATGCCGTCCAACTTGACCGTGTGACCCTCGGCCAGGTAACGCTGCATCACCGTGGGAAGCGAGCCAAGCACCGCCAAAACGTCGGCGTAGCTCACCGTGCTTTCTTTTTCAATGTCCTTAGCCAAACGCTTGGTGTTGTACTGGCTGACACTAACCGAAATGACCGTCCAAAGATGGGTCAGTTTCGAAAATCTTTCTCTGAAAAATGCCATGTTTCTTAAATTTTTAAGTTATTGAAATTGAGTTATTTAAAAAGTACCTCAAACACCCCTCGACCAGATATGCGTTTCTGGTGCGACCAGATATGCGTTTTTGGTGCGACCAGATATGCGTTTCTAGTCAGACCAGATATGCGTGTCTGGTCAGACCCTCTTTGGGCACGTCTTCCGATGGGTGTTTGATGATAGTCATTTTTGTCCTCAAAGATAGAACCTGATTCCCGCCAAGAGGTTGAAACGTTGCAGGCCCTCCTTGGAGTCGCCCAAATCGACTTCTTCCATGTAATTTTCATCCACATAGGTCACCCGCGACAAAGCACCCAGATAATAGGAGGCTTCCACGCCGATGGCAATATGCTTGGCAAGCCTGTAATCGTAGCCAAAGGCATAGCCCAGGCCCAGCGTCCCTCCCTTCATCTTGTACTTGTAGCCAAACTCCTCGCCATCGTCCAAGTAACCCATGTATCCGATGAGGCCTTCGGCGCACAACATGTGCCTGCCGTCGCGTGAACAGGCCGACAGAAAGCCTATCGACGCGCCGACGAAGGTGATGTAGTTTTTGTTGCTCACCCGGCCTTCATAATAGTTGCCATATTCGTCGTAGGTATAGAAGTAGCCCGAGTTGCTACCCATGAACCGGTCGAAGCGAAGGCCCAAACTGAAGCCGCTCTTGACATTGAACCGCACGCTGCCGCCATAAACGGGGCCGCGCGACAGCTTTCGCAGATAGTCCTTGTAATCGCCCGAAAGGCCGCTCGCATAGCGTGCCGTCCTGAAGGCATAGCCGCCATTCAGCGCGATTTGGACGTGATACTCTTTGGGTAGGTTTTGTCCGGCTTTCAGACTGGCCAGTGATTGTCCCGTTGAGCAAAGTGAGTTGAAATCTCCAGCCGAAGCCTTGATGCCTGCCGCCAACAGGAGCGCAAGCAGAGTGCAAATTTTTACGATTTTCATTGTGTTATAAGTTTTAATTGATTGTTCTTTAGAATATTGTCCAGGATTGTAGGGCTGTCGTGATACGGCGGCCACAAAAAAAAGCCGTCCCCAGGGCTTCGCACCCTCGGAACGGATGGAACATGATGTAGTGATATTACGGCTTGATATGCCAACCACTTGATAATCAGCGAGTTTACCCCCCCCCCATGCAGAGCGGTAACTAACTGTAGATTAATCGTTTGCATAATGTTTGGCATATTCTCAAAATGCTTTTCAGCCGCAAAAATAATAAAAAGGATTCACCTCACCGACATTGAGCGTAAAAAGATTTCAGCGTCCTTCTCCCCTCATTCCGCCAAAAACGCCCCCACACGGTTGATGCACAGCGTGCCTTTGAAGACGCGGAAGCGGATTCTCAGCTTCACGGCCTTCATGGTTGGGAAGCGGACGAGGCGCTTGTAGCCTATGGTGGTCAGCGGCTCGGCGGTCTCGATGGGGAGCCATTTGCCGTTGGCGAAATAATCGAGGCAGAACGACTCGACATTCTGCCCCAGGGGGATGTACTCCTGAAGCATCAGGCGGTTGAAGGCGGTGGCTTCGGGGAACTCAAAGATGAGCTCAGCCTGCCGCACGCCGTCGTCGGTGGCCCAGTAGCGGCTGTAGTCGTCACTCAGCACCTGCTTGGCCTCGAAGCGCGAGCCGCGTGTGTGGCTGGCCTTCACCTTGCAGCCCTTCAGCAGGTTGTCGGAGAAGTCCTTCTGCATCTTTTGGTACCACTGCACGGCGTTGGCCGAGTCGATGGCCGGAATCTTTCCCTCAAGGTTCACCGGGAAGTTGAGCAGCAGGTTGGTGTTGTGGCCGACGCTGTTATAATAAAGGTCGGTGAGTTGCTCCACCGTCTTCACCTGCCCGTCCTCGCTCGCGTGATAGAACCAGCCGGGGCGAATCGACACATCCACCTCGGCGGGCAGCCAGATGTCGCCGTCGCGGAAACCCCGCTTGAGGTTCTTCTCGGCGTTCAGCGACTCAAAATCTTTCTTGTACATGCACCATTGCGTGGCATCGGCAATGCCTTTCTCGTTGCCAATCCAGCGCAGCGTGGGCACCGTGCCGCCAAAGATGGAAGCCTCGGGACTATATTTCCAAACGATGGCTCTCGCCTTCTCGTAATCGTAATACTGCTCCGCCACGATGGAGCGCATCTCGTCGGCGCCGCCATACCAGCCCGTGCCCCCGTTGGCGCCGTCAAACCAAAACTCGAACAACGGGCCGTAGTGGCTCACAAGTTCCTCAATCTGCCGATGATAGGTGTCCACATAGCCCTGATAGCCATACTCGGCCTGGTTGCGGTCCCAAGGCGAGAGGTAGAGCCCAAACCTCAAGCCATGTTTCTTGCAGGCGTCGGAAAGCTCTTTCACCAAATCCCCTTCCCCACCTTTATAATATGTGTTCTTGATGCAGTAGTCAGTGGTCTCCGTCGGCCAGAGGCAGAATCCGTCGTGGTGCTTGGCGGTGAGAATCACGCCCTTCATGCCGCAAGCTTTCAGCGTCAGCACCCACTGCTCGCAGTCGAGTTGCGTAGGATTGAAGGTGTGCGACGGCGTATTGCCGTAGCCCCACTCCATATCATTAAAGGTATTCAGCCCGAAGTGGATAAAGGCGTAGGTTTCAAGCTGCTGCCATTCGAGCTGTTGTTTTGTCGGAATCGGATAGCTGCACTCGGGGCGCTGGGTGCAGGAGGCCAATGCCAACCCCATCAAAGCTATCACCAAGGTTGTCGTTCTATGCATAGGACACTAAATTTTCCACAAAAATATAAAAAGCACCTTAAACTATCTTTTTTTTTCCTAACTTGCGCCCAATTTTAGAAAACGAAAAGCATGATGAACACAGACGAATTGAAATCCATCTTCAAGCAACGCTTTGGAAACGAGGGCGTTGTTTATACATCCCCTGGCCGCATCAACCTCATCGGCGAGCACACTGACTACAACGGAGGCTTTGTTTTTCCGGGAGCTATAGATAAAGGTATCTACGCCTGCATCCGCCTCAACGGAACCGACAAGGTTCGCGCCTACTCAGCCGACTATGATGCCTACTGCGAGTTTGGCCTGAACGAGGAGGACAAACCCAACGAGCCTTGGGCACGCTACATCTTCGGCGTGTGCCGCGAGATTCAGAAGCGTGGCTATAAGGTTGAAGGCTTCGACACGGCTTTTTTCGGCAATGTGCCGCTTGGCGCAGGAATGTCGTCGTCGGCAGCACTTGAAAGCACCTTCGCCTTTGCGCTCAACGACTTGCTGAATCTGAATATCGACAAATTTGAGTTGGCCCGCATCGGTCAGTCCACCGAGCACAACTACTGCGGCGTAAAGTGCGGCATCATGGACCAGTTCGCCTCCCTCTTCGGCAAGGCCGGTCACCTGATGCGCCTCAACTGCGCCACGATGGAGTTTGAATACTTCCCCTTCAACCCCAAGGGCTATAAGGTGGTGCTGTTGGATACCGTGGTGAAACATGAGTTGGCCTCATCGGCCTACAACCGTCGCCGCGAGTCATGCGAGAACGCTTGCGCCCACATCGCCAAGAAGTATCCCGAAGTGAAATACCTCAGCGACGCCACGATGGCCATGCTGAATGAGATAGACGTGGAGATTCCCGCTGAGGATTACATGCGTGCGGAATACGTCATCGGTGAGAAGCAGCGCGTGCTCGATGTGTGCGACGCTTTGGAGAAAGGTGACTATGAGACCGTTGGCGACCGTATGTACGGCACACATTTCGGAATGAGCAAGCTCTACGAAGTGAGTTGCGAGGAGCTGGATTATCTGAACGACCTCGCCAAGGAATGCGGCGTGACCGGTTCCCGCGTGATGGGCGGCGGCTTCGGAGGCTGCACCATTAACCTCGTTAAAGAGGAACTATACGACAAGTTCATCGCCACAGCGAAAGAGAAATTCGCCGCCAAATTCGGCCACGAACCGAAGGTTTATGATGTCGTGATTTCCGATGGCGCAAGACAATTATGATTTGTTGTAGGGCTGTCACATTGTGGCAGCCACATCAAAACAGCGGCTGCCGTGATACGACAGCCCTACAAACGAATAATTAAACAATTAAACAACAAACAATTCAACATACAATGAAACCAACATTATTAGTATTAGCCGCTGGAATGGGTTCCAGATACGGTGCTTTGAAACAAATGGACGGCGTCGGCCCCAACAACGAAGCCATCCTCGATTATTCCATCTATGACGCCAAGCGCGCCGGTTTCGGCAAGGTGGTCTTCGTCATCCGCGAGGACTTCGCCGAGGCTTTCAAGAAAGTCAACAATGCTGAGAAATTCGGCATCCCCGTTGAATATGTCTACCAGGCTTTGGATAAGTTGCCGGAAGGCTTCAGCGTCCCCGAAGGCCGTGTGAAACCCTGGGGCACCTGCCACGCTGTGCTGATGGCCAAGGACGTGATCCACGAGCCCTTTGCCGCCATCAACGCCGACGACTTCTACGGCAAGGAAGCTTACGAGGTGCTGGCCAACTACCTTATGGAATGCGAGGGCAAGAAAGGCGCCTACAGCATGGTGGCCTACAAGCTGCGCAACACGATGTCGGACTTTGGCACCGTGAGTCGCGGCATCTGCACCGCCGACGCTGAGGGCAACCTGCAGACCATCGTCGAGCGCACCGCCATCGGTCACACTCCCGAAGGCGGCGCAGCCTACACCGACGAGACGGGCAGCCATCCCTTGGATATGGACTCACTGGTGTCGATGAACTTCTTCGGCTTCACGCCTGACTTCTTCGCCTATTCCGAGAAGGGCTTCGTCGAGTTCCTGAAAGGTCCCGCACAGACCAACATCAAAGCCGAGTTCTTCATCCCGCTGATGGTGAACCAAAGCATCAACGACGGCACCGCCAAGCTGAAGGTGCTGTCGAGCAACGCCTCATGGTTCGGCGTCACTTATAAGGAAGACAAACCCGAGGTGATGCGGAAGATTCGCGAGTTGATTGAAAAGGGTGTGTACCCCAATAACTTATGGCAATGAATGTAGACGTAAAGATATGGGGCAAAACCCCTGACGGCAAAGACATCAAGCTCTACACGTTGACCAACGCCAACGGCATCAAGGTGCAGCTGAGCGACATCGGCGCAGGCATCGTCAGCATCGTCACGCCCGACCGCTACGGACATATGGAAGACATCGCCTTGGGGTATCCCCATCCGTGGGATTACTACAACGACGGTCCCTGTGCGGGCAAGACACCTGGCCGTTTTGCCAACCGCATCGCCAACGGTCGCTTCAAGATTGACGACAAGGAGTATCAATTAGAGTTGAACACCGGCGACGGCAAGCACCACCTGCACGGCGGCACCATAGGCTTCGCCAACCAGAAGTGGGCCAGCCGCATCAACGGTGAGAGTGTAGTGTTCACCTACCTCAGCGCAGACGGCGAGGCAGGCTATCCCGCTGAGCTGGTGACCAAGGTGTATTACACCCTCAACGACGAAAACGAGCTGAACATCCGCTATTGCGCCTATTCGTCGGACACCACCATCATCAACTTGACCAACCACACCTACTTCAACCTGAAAGGCGAAGGCAACGGCACCATCCTTGACCACAAGCTGCGCCTGAACGCCTCGCGCTACCTGCCCGCCACCAACGAGCTCATCACCACGGGCGAGATGGCACAGGTGACTGACACGCCAATGGACTTCACCGAAGCCAAACTGATTGGACGCGACATCAAGGAGCCCTTCCCCGACCTCATCAACGGCAAGGGCTACGACAGCTGCTGGGTAATTGATGGCATTGCCAAGGACAAGCTCTGCCTTGCCGCCGAACTCTCGCATGAGGAGACAGGGCGCATGGTGCAGCTCTACACCACCCAGCCGGGCATACAGGTCTACACGGGCAACTGGCTCTCAGGCTGTCCGAAAGGCAAGAACGGGCACACCTACGAGGACTACTCAGGCGTCGCACTCGAATGCCAAGCCCTCCCCGACTCGCCCAACAAGCCGAACTTCCCCAACACCTTCCTCCGCTCAGGCGAGGAATACAGCGAAACCATCATCTTCAAATTCTCGACCTTTTAATCTTAAATCTTTAAATCTCTGATATCTATGGAAACCTCTGCTAAAAAACAGAACTACACGATTCCGATTCTCGTGATGTTTCTGCTCTTCGGTATGATCTCCTTCGTGACCAATCTGGCCTCACCAATGGGCGACATCCTGAAAAACCAATTCAACATCCCCAACTGGCAAGGTACGCTCGGCGTTTTTGCCAACTTCATCGCTTACGCCGTGATGGGCATCCCTGCCGGCTCCCTGCTGCAGAAGAAAGGCTACAAGACCACAGCCCTTATCGCCATCGCGGTTGGCTTTATCGGTGTCGGCATCCAGACGCTTTCAGGTGTAGCCGAGAGCTTCTTCGTCTACCTGATTGGCGCCTTCATCGCCGGCTTCAGCATGTGCCTGCTCAATACCGTCGTCAATCCTATGCTGAACCGCTTGGGCGGTGGCGGCAACAAGGGCAACCAGCTCATCCAGATTGGCGGATCGTTCAACTCGCTCTGCGGTACGGCTGTGATTATCATCACGGGCTTGCTCATCCCCAGCATTATGGACGCCAAAATCAGCGACGTCTTCCCGCTGATGTACACCGCATTGGGCATCTTCGCCTTCGCCTTTGTGGTCATCCTGCTGACCGACATCCCGGAGAACGAACAACCTAAGCAGAGCTCCGCAAAAACAGAGACCGGCAAAGGCCCCATGGCTTTCCGTCACTTCGTGCTGGGCGCCATCGCCATCTTCATCTATGTGGGTGTTGAGGTCGGCGTCCCGAACGTGCTGAACAAATGGCTGCAAAACCCCGAGTTGAGTGTATTGGGCAACATCTCCGACCCCGACGACGTGGCCGCCTCGGTAGCAGCCACCTACTGGTTCCTGATGTTGATAGGCCGACTGATTGGCGGCATCGTGGGCAGCAAAGTCTCCGCCAAATCCATGTTGACCGTAGTGTCGTGCATCGGCATCGTCCTGACGCTGTTGGCCATCTTTGTCTCGCCTACCAATATGGTCAAGTTCCCCGCCTTCAATGGCGTCAAAGGTTTCGGCATTGAGTATATCCCGCTGAACGCAGCTTTCCTCGTCTGCATCGGTCTTTGCACCTCTGTGATGTGGGGCGGCATCTTCAACCTCGCCGTTGAAGGACTGGGCAAATACACCGAAAAGGCCTCCGGCATCTTTATGGCATTGGTCTGCGGCGGTGGCATCCTGCCTCTGCTCCAAAACGCCATCGTCGACGGCTTTGGCGGCACCGGCTATCTCCAGAGCTACTGGGTGATTGTGTTCGGCATTGCCTACATCCTCTTCTACGCCCTCGTGGGTTCGAAGAACGTCAACAAGGACATCCCTGTGGAATAATAAAAGAAAACTTATCTTTGCTTCAAATTTCGTGAACAATGGACAAAAGCGACTGTCTCTACACCTCATATCTGAACATACTGAAAGAGGAACTCGTCCCTGCTATGGGCTGCACCGAGCCGATATGTCTGGCCTACGCTGCCGCCAAGGCGCGCAAAGTGCTGGGAACCATGCCTAAGCGCGTGGTGATTGTGGCCAGCGGCAACATCATCAAAAACGTGAAGAGTGTCATCGTGCCCAACACCGGAGGCCTGAAAGGCTTGAAGGCATCGGTGGCGGCAGGCATCGTGGCGGGTAACCCCGACAACATACTGGAAGTTATTGCCGATGTAAAGCCCGAACAGAAAAAAGACATCGCCCGTTTCCTTGAAACCACATTGATTACGGTCGAGCCTTTAGATTGCGTCGCCCGTCTGGATGTCACCGTGCAACTTTTTAACGAGGAGCATTCCTCAAGTGTCCGTATCGCAGGACACCACACCAACGTGGTCAGCATCGAAAAGGACGGCGAGTCGATTTTCGAGTGCGAGTGTTCCGACACCAACGCCAACATGACCGACCGAGAGTGTCTGAAGATGGACAAAATCTACGACTTCGCCACTACCGCTGACCTTACCGACCTGCGTCCTGTCATTGAGCGACAGATGACCTGCAACAAAGCTATCGCGATGGAAGGCCTCAACAGCAAATGGGGTGCCAACGTGGGTAGCACCTTGCTCCGCTTCAACAACGACGTGCGTCAAAAAGCCAAAGCCTGGGCTGCGGCTGGCAGCGACGCCCGCATGAGTGGCTGCGAGATGCCCGTTATCATCAACTCGGGCAGTGGCAACCAAGGTATGACGGTATGCCTGCCCGTCCTCGCCTACGCTGAGGAATACGGTATCGACGAAGAACGCACCATCCGTGCTGTGGCCTTGTCGAACCTTGTCGCCATTCACCAGAAGACGGGTATCGGCAGACTGTCGGCCTACTGTGGTGCCGTAAGCGCAGGTTGTGCTGCGGGTTGTGGCATCGCCTACCTCATGGGTGAAAGCCTCGACATCATTACGCACACCTTGGAAAACGCCTTGGGTATGGCCGCCGGTATCGTCTGTGACGGTGCCAAGCCTTC